>Ga0208645_1000039_pt1 | contig 240053 bp, 213 predicted proteins | sample VirMetDEL_Sep_01_FD_184519 | JGI IMG/M metagenome (GOLD analysis project Ga0208645, IMG submission 184519) | Aqueous microbial communities from the Delaware River and Bay under freshwater to marine salinity gradient to study organic matter... | ecosystem: Environmental > Aquatic > Marine >...
CATGATCAAACTCTTCAGTTAAAAAGTTTGCTCAAACTCATGTTCTCGTCTGACTTTTACTTATTTCCCCAGCCCTAAGACCGAAGAAAGCAAAGCGAATTGACGTGTTCACTCATTTAAGACTTCAATTTTTTTGATCCTAAAAAGGATCTTCTGAAGCCTCCAGCGAGCGCCCACACAAATTATCTGATTATCTATTTTAAAGAGCGTCACCGCACTCATTATGCGGCTGAGGTCGTGTATAATACAGAGTATTTTTATCCATGCAACCCTTTTTTAAACAAAAAACCACCACATCGAACAATGTAGTGGTTTTTTTCAAAAACTATCGCAGTCCGATTATTTTATTTCAAGCGCCTGCGCTTCAATTCTCGCTTTCCATTCTGCTGGGCCCGTAATATGCACAGACGTACCAGCAGTATCAACAGCAACCGTTACAGGCATATCAACAACATCAAATTCATATATTGCCTCCATCCCCAATTCTGGAAAAGCAACAACATCTGCTTTTTTAATGGCTTTAGAAACCAAGTAAGCCGCACCACCTACCGCCATAAGATAAACAGCGCCAAATTCCTTAATAGCTTCAATAGCAACAGGACCACGTTCAGACTTACCAATCATACCAAGCAAACCCGTCTTATCAAGGATCGTTCTGGTAAACTTATCCATTCGAGTCGCGGTAGTTGGGCCAGCCGGACCGACAGCCTCATCTCTTACAGGGTCAACAGGCCCTACGTAATAAATAAAGCGCCCTTTCAGATCGACTGGGAGCTCTTCCCCATTCGCCATCATCTCAACCATTTTCTTATGGGCCGCATCACGACCTGTCAACATTTTGCCATTCAGCAAAATCGTTTCACCAGGCTGCCACTCTTTAACTTGCTCAGGAGTAATGGTATTGAGGTCTACACGTCGTACACTCTCACCCACTTCCCAAGTTATTTCTGGCCAATCATCTAGAGATGGTGGAACAAGGTCAGCTGGACCAGAACCATCAAGAACAAAGTGAGCGTGACGAGTTGCCGCACAATTCGGGATCATAGCCACAGGCAATGAAGCTGCATGGGTCGGATAATCCATGATTTTTACATCTAGAACGGTCGTTAAACCACCAAGACCTTGTGCACCTATCCCTAAATTATTTACTGCTTCAAAAATTTCTAGACGTAGCTCTTCTACACGATTTTGTGGACCACGCGCCTTCAATTCATGAATATCAATTGGCTCCATTAGAGATTCTTTTGCCATAACCATGGCTTTCTCAGCTGTACCACCAATACCAATACCAAGCATTCCTGGAGGGCACCAGCCCGCACCCATTGTTGGCACCGTTTTCTTAACCCACTCAACGATATCATCAGAAGGATTAAGCATAGCCAGCTTGGATTTATTCTCGGAGCCACCACCTTTAGCAGCAACATGAACCTCAACAGTATCGCCAGGTACAACTTCCATATGAATAACAGCAGGGGTGTTATCTTTGGTGTTTTTACGCGCACCGGCAGGATCAGCAAGAATAGACGCACGCAATACATTATCAGGATGAAGATAAGCACGGCGCACACCTTCATTAATCATATCAGTGACACTTCTTGTACTTTCCCACTGAACATTCATACCAATCTTGACAAACACGGTAACAATCCCCGTATCCTGACAAATAGGACGCTTACCTTCCGCACACATGCGAGAATTAATAAGAATTTGCGCCATTGAATCCTTCGCAGCCTTACTTTCTTCTCGTTCGTACGCTTCATGTACGGCTTTTACAAAATCCAGAGGATGGTAATAAGAGATAAACTGCAATGCGTCAGCGACGCTATCGATCAGATCATCTTCTTTGATAATGCTCATGCTTCTCTCCTGCTGAGTATTACGATTGAATCGAAAATGAAATGGTAAAAGATGCGGACCTGCAAAGAAAGCATTAAGGTGGGTTTTAAAGCTATATACCCCTCATCAATTGCATGAATGAGGGGTATATAGTTAAGAAATTAGGAACATACCGCTATATACACATCAGCGGTTCGCTTTTTGCTCTCTATCAGACTTAGGTTTTTGTACAGAGTGCTGAATGTACTCTTCTAAAATTTGAGCTGTGAATTTTTCACGCTCAGGCAAAGAGGCAATGCGCTCCGCCTCCCAATTAATTAAACGAATAAAAACAGAATACTTTTTAATAAACCCATAACCAATGTCTCTTACACCTATACTATTGGTTTCCATTAGATAAATAACTTGCTCTAGATTTTTCTGAGCCTCGAATTGCCCACCCTCACTTGCTGCAATAAGCAAGCGCTGAATGTGCTGGATCGGATTTTCTGACGCACGAGACTCCTTCTTAGCTTGGCTAGAAGTTAAAAACTTATCTAACATTTCTTCCGTATGCGCCTCTCTTGCATGCACATCAGAAATACTGGCGGACTCACGCTCCAACAATCGAATAAATAAGCTCTTATTTTTAATGTCTGAAAATTCTAGATCCTTAAGGGACAGACCATTCGCCGACATAATATCAATCACTTTTTCATAGGATGCTGAGGCTTCAGCACCAACCGTAACAGCCAAGGCAAGATGACGACGCAGCTCATGCATAATTTTCGCCGCCCTGTAATCTTCTTTGCGCTGCAAATGCTGCTCAAAGGATTCTTTACTCTTTGTCAGCGCATGACTAACAGCGTCGTACCCTTGAACCGCCTCCTGCTCTTCTCGCAGACGCTCCATACGAACTTTAGTGCAGCTATTTTCCCATGCCTCGTAAGATTTGGCTCTTGCTTGAAAAGCACGCTCAATAGCTTCTTCAAAACTCTGTTCAATACGAGCTCGCTCGGAGCGCTCTTGAATCTCATTTTGCTCATGCTCATAACGCTTCTTCTTTTTAAGCTGCAAATTCTCTTGAGCCAGGAGAAGCTGCTTATTTAGCGCCTCTATGTCCGCTTGAACTTTAAGCTCATCAAAATCGACAAGTTTTTCATAGACATTAGACCAGTAACTATCCTCAACAAAGGGGACACTTGGATTACTGGTCGCATATTGTGTTTTTAGCGTTTCAGTAAATTCATATCCATCAGGACGGAAGGCTCTCGTCGCATTAATAACATTGTCACTAGACGTATAGCTTGTTGTGCTATCTTGTCCACTATCACTTACAACAGACTGAGCTGCCATTTCCACACCGTCCAACCTATTTTCAGGCACAACATCATCGACATCAACACTTTCAACACTTTCAACACTTTCAACACTTTCAACACTTTCAACACTTTCAACACTTTCAACACTTTCAACACTTTCAACACTTTCAACAGTAGACGACTCTGTAAAGGCCTCATCCGACTCTTGATAACCAGATAGATCTATATCATTCAAAATAGTACGCGCTGATTCATACGCCCTACTGGCATCACTGTTTTTTTCACTGAAACGACGCTGATAAACCGAACCTTCAGATGCGGGTTTGACCGTATTGTCTTTTTGATGACGCGGCGCAGCACCACCCCAACTTACACGATAAAGCATGGAACGATCACACAATTGCAAGATAGGTAGCTCTTTTTGAGCAACCTGATACTGCCTAATTAAAGATTCTGCATGGCGCAGAGCCATGACAGATTCACTTGAATTAGTGGAAGTAGCTAAATTTAACAATTTAACAACTTTTTGTATGGCCTTCTTCCTTTTGCTGATGCTCATAAAACATGCGTTCCAAGTTGGCTAATTATCATCCAGTATAGATTATAAATTCAGAAGCTTATCTAATAATACAGCTCTGCGTCATTGCTCGGCAAAGTTAAGTCATCACTTAGCAATGAATGAACCTTTTGCAATATCTCAGCCAAGTTTTGCTTTTCATAAGGAACAGCAGCCAATTTCCCCCAAACCGGACCGGGCCAACAAGGATCAGCCTTATAACGCACAATATGATGCACGTGCAGCTGAGGCACTTGATTACCAATGGCGGCAATATTTAGCTTAGTCGCAGAAAAAGCATCATGAAGCACTTCCGCTAAAAGGCAACTTTCTGCCATTAGCTGTTGACGATCTGCTTCTACTAATTGATATATTTCAGTAATATCATTTCTCTGTGGCACCAGTATAAACCAAGGAAACTGAGCATCATTAATCAGACGAAGCTGACACAGTGAAAAGTGCCCAACAAGGATAGAATCACGACTCAATACTGGATCTAACTCAAACATCTTTACATCTTCCTACTTTACAAAAACAGCTTTCATAAGCACTATAGCACCCTATTTTCTAAAACTCTCAGAGACTTGGAGCCCGCATGACTGATATGCAGTGTGCAATAGATGCACAAGCAAAATTAGCCGAATGTCCTCGTTGGGACGAACGTACTCAAACGCTCTATTTTGTCGATATAGATTCTTTCATACTATACGCTTATGACACAAAATCCAAAAGCCTAGTACATCGTAAATTTGATGAAGAAATAGGCTGTTTCGCTTTAGACGAACAAGATGGTTTTATTGCCGCCTTCCGCTCTGGTGTTTACACATTCGAACAATTCAATGCCGCTTTAAAACCCTATTGGTCTGCCTCTTACGATCAAAAAACCACGCGTTTTAACGATGGACGCTGCGACGCAAAAGGACGCTTTTTAGCGGGTACAATGTACTCACCTAAGGATGCATTTAAAGGCGCTTTACATCAATTTAGCCAAGGAAAAGAAGTTCTTATAGACCAAGCTGCGTGGACATCAAACGGTTTAGCCTTCTCACCCGATAACACCATTATGTATTACTCCGATACGCCAAACCATGTGGTGTACCAGTTCGATTATGATGTAGAAAGCGGTGTGGCAACCAATAAACGCGTATTCATCCAGTTTCCACATGGCAATGGTCGTCCTGATGGCGCCGCAGTAGACAGCGAAGGCAACTATTGGTCTGCTCTTTATCAAGGTCAACGCGTTGTTAAAATCAGCCCTCAAGGCAAAATTTTGGAAGAATATCCGGTTCCAGCCACCTACCCAACCATGGTTGCTTTTGGCGGCCCCGATATGAAAACATTATTTGTGAGCACTTGCCGTGGGGCACAAACTGAAGATGAACTAAAACAATTCCCCCATGCTGGCGGAATTTTTGCCCTTGAAACCAATGTAAAAGGTCAAATTGAGCCTCGCTTCGCTGGCTAAAACACTTAGCGTTATGATTCCGCTTTATATTTTGCAATCTTACATTAATCACTCAACCTTAAAGTACAAAGATTATTATGCGTGCAAGCAATTATTTATTCTCTACATTACGCGATGCCCCTACTGATGCCGTCGTCACCAGCCACCAGCTAATGATTCGCGCAGGCATGATTCGTCAAGTGTCAAAAGGCTTATACACTTGGCTGCCGACAGGATTAAAAGTTTTTCGCAAAGTCGAAAACATTGTTCGTGACGAAATGGAGAAAGCCGGCTCACTTGAAGTCATCATGCCTGGCGTTCAACCCGCAGAACTATGGCAAGAAACAGGACGCTGGCAGAAGTATGGCCCAGAACTTCTTCGCCTACAGGATCGCCATGGTCGCGACTATTGCCTTGGACCAACCCATGAAGAAGTGATTACTGAACTTGCGCGTAATGAATTGACCAGTTACAAACAACTGCCAATCAACTTCTTTCAGATACAAACCAAATTTCGTGACGAAGTTCGCCCTCGCTTTGGCGTAATGCGTTCCCGCGAGTTTTGCATGAAAGACGCCTATTCGTTTCACGTTGGCGCTGAATCGCTACAAGAAACCTATGACGTAATGCATCAAGCCTACTGCAACGTATTTGATCGTATCGGGCTGGATTATCGCCCTGTGCGCGCAGACACAGGTAGTATCGGTGGCGCTTACTCACATGAATTTCATGTACTGGCTGACTCCGGTGAGGATGACATTGCGTTCAGCGATTCATCCGATTTCGCCGCCAACATTGAGCTTGCTGAAGCCATCTGCTTAAAACAAAAAGCCGATGCACCCACACAAGATATACAAGAAGTATTCACGCCTGACTGCAAAACCATTCAAAAAGTGGCTGAATTCTTGAAACTCGATGTCACCAGCACGGTAAAAACCATGCTAGTAAAAGCCCTTGATGAAGACAATGAGCCCACCATAGCCGCCCTTGTGCTTCGTGGCGACCACAACATCAACGAAATCAAAGTCGAAAAATTATCTGGCATCGTTTCTCCATTTGAATTTGCGGATGAAGCAGACATCATCGCCAAGATTGGCTGCGCTCCAGGTTCAATTGGACCAAAAGGCTTAGCGGAAAAAGGCGTTCGTGTCATTGCAGATCGTTCGGCAGCCGTTATGTCTGACTTCTGCGCTGGCGCAAACAAAGACGATTATCACTTTACCGGCCTAAACTGGGAACGCGATTGTGCGGCATTTGAGATTGCCGACATCCGCAACGTCGTTGAAGGCGACCCGTCTCCAGACGGACAAGGCACTATCGTAATTAAACGCGGCATCGAAGTAGGCCACATCTTCCAGCTTGGTCAGCAATACGCAGAAGCACTAAAAGCTACGGTTCTAGATGAAAACGGCAAAGCACAAATCATGCACATGGGCTGTTATGGCATTGGCGTTTCTCGCATTGTTGCGGCCGCAATCGAACAAAACTTCGACGAAAAAGGCATTTTGTGGCCGGAAAGCATTGCACCATTTGACATTGCCATTGTTGCAATGAACTATGACAAATCTGAAGCCGTTCGCACTGAATGTGACCGCTTGTACACTGAACTCAAAGCAAAAGGTTTAGACGTATTATTAGACGATCGCAAAGAGCGCCCAGGTGTTAAATTCGCAGACTGCGAACTACTCGGCATTCCACATCGATTGGTCGTTGGTGACAAAGGGCTAGAAAAAGGCACACTGGAATACAGATACCGCAAAGCAAGTGACAACGAAGACATCGCCATTGCTGACGCAATCGAGTTTATTCTAAGCAAAAAATAAAACGATCAAGCCTAACGAAAGCAATCACTTCCGTTAGGCTTTTCTATCTCTATAGAAATATCCCATCGTAAAAAAGGGGCAAACATGACCACCATTTACCACAACCCTCGCTGCTCAAAATCCCGCCAAACCTTAGAACTTCTAGCAAAACATAACATCCAACCTGAGATTCGCTTATATTTACAAGACACCCCCAGTGTTGAAGAAATCAAAACACTATTGACACAGCTTGCGATAACACCGTTAGAGCTCATGCGCACCAAAGAATCCACTTTCAAAGAGCTTAATCTAGACAAAGATTCAACAGACGAAGAGTGTATAGAAGCCCTGCATACCCACCCAATTTTAATAGAACGCCCCATCGTCATACACAACAACAAAGCAAAAATTGGCCGCCCACCGGAAAGCGTTTTGGCTTTGTTTGAGTAAGTGAAAGTAACTAAATAGGAATCATTGAATGACTCAGCCACCTTACGTCTTGATTTTATTTTATAGCCGACACGGCTCAATTGCAGAAATGGCAAAACACATTGCCCGAGGCGTCAATAAAGTCAATGGCATGGAAGCAAAAATACGCCAAGTACCAGAAGTGTCTGACATTACGACAATCGCTTCACCTGCACTGCCTGATGAAGGCGCTCCTTACTGCACACTGGAAGAGCTGGCCAGCTGTTCCGGACTTGCTATAGGCTCACCATCTTATTTTGGCAGCATGGCAGCACCACTTAAGCACTTTATCGACCAGACATCGACATTATGGTTAACTGGAAGATTAATAGACAAGCCTGCTTGCGGCTTTACAAGCGCCAGCACCATGCATGGCGGTCAAGAACAGTGCATCCATAGCATGATGACCCCCTTACTTCATCATGGCATGGTTTGGCTCGGCCTTCCCTATAAAAACAAAGAGCTGATTAGCACAACAGCTGGCGGCACGCCTTACGGCGCCAGCCATCTTGCCAACAGCACGCATGAGACAACACTAACCGATGATGAAAAAGCACTGTGCGAAGCACAAGGAAAACGCATCGCAGAGATGGCAATAAAGCTACAAAAATAAACATCTGACGCACCAGCAAAGACAAAAAGCCGCCATGCGAACATTCGCGGCGGCTTTTTGATTTTCTTTCAAACAAGAAACTTACATCAATGTCGTGGCAGCTCAATATCTTTAAACAGAAGCTCAACATCTTGTCGATTGCCCGCCGCCATTGCCGCCATAACCAAATCCTTTGTAAGATGAGGTGCAAATGACTCAATAAACTTATACATATAACCTCGAATAAACGTGCTACTGCGAATGCCTATCTTGGTACAACTGTCCGCAAAAAGATGAGAGGCATCAAGAGCAACCAAATCCGTATCCTGCACATCGTCGTGCGCCATTGACGCAACAATCCCCACCCCAAGACCTAATCGAACGTATGTTTTTATAACATCAGAGTCAGCAGCGGTAAAAACAACGTTAGGCTGCAAATCCGCGTCTTGGAAAGCCTGATCTAATTGTGAACGCCCAGTAAAACCAAAGACATAAGTCACAATTGGATACTCAGCCAAGGCTTGCAAAGTGAGCTTTTTAACTTGCGCCAAAGGATGCCCTTTTGGCACAACCACAGAACGATTCCAAGTATAACAAGGCAGCATGACCAAGTTTCCAAACAGCTCCAATGCCTCGGTTGCAATCGCAAAATCCACCACGCCATCGTTTGCCATTTCAGCAATCTGCATCGGTGTACCTTGATGCATATGCAAACTCACATCAGGATAGCCTTCAATAAACTGATTTATCACCTTAGGCAACGCATATCGTGCTTGCGTGTGGGTTGTTGCAATATCAAGAGAGCCTTTGCGTTCGTCACTAAATTCTTTCGCGACACGCTTAATATTTTGTGTCTGACTCAATACTTCGCCAGCTAACGCAATGATTTTTTCACCCGCTGGTGTAATGTGCGTCAAGTGTTTTCCACTTCTGGCAAACACCTCCACACCCAACTCATCTTCTAGGAGACGAATTTGCTTACTCACGCCTGGCTGTGACGTATATAAACTCTGTGCAGTCGCAGAAACATTTAAGTCATGACGCGCCACTTCCCATATGTACCTAAGCTGTTGTAACTTCATTGCGAGCCTTATTCGAAAAAGAGTTAAAAACATAATAAAATATTACTTTATAGAATAGTAAAAAACCTCTAGTGTTGCCAGCTTAAATAACCTTAATGTGGCTTTCTATGGATTTTATTTGGTATGTTTTTGCTGGCGCGGCTGTTGGGTTAGCGGTCGGTATCACAGGAGTGGGCGGTGGCTCACTAATGACGCCACTTTTGTTAATGTTCGGCTTTCCGCCTCATATCGCCATTGGCACAGACCTAATGTATGCCGGTATAGCGAAAAGCACTGGCGTCGTGATGCATGCAAAACGCGGCAATGTGAACTGGAAAATCGTTTTCGCCATGGCAGCAGGAAGCATCCCCGCCTCTTTTATCACCGTCTGGGCACTGTCTCAATTTGAAAAGCCAGACCATTACCAAGAAATCTTAACCAGTACGCTGGGAGTCATGCTGCTTCTAACCGCTATTGTCATCTTATTTAGAGCCAAGCTTACAAATACATTAAGCGTCAATATAGCTGAGCACAATAGTACAAAGATTGTGTTTGTCTGTGGCTTTATTTTAGGCGTCCTTGTCACACTGACGTCAGTTGGCGCTGGCGCCTTAGGAACGGCCATTATGATGATATTATTTCCCGCCATGAGGGCAAGAAACATTGTCGGCACTGATCTTGCTCATGCCGTCCCCCTCACCCTAGTTGCAGGCACGGGGCATATTTTTTTAGGAAATGTTGACTACATATTGCTGGCAGCCCTTTTGATCGGCTCCATTCCAACAATATACATAGGAACACGCATCGCCAGCCATGTGCCAAACCATGTACTACAACCTTTGCTAGCAACAGCTTTACTCTCTTTTGGGGTGAAGTATCTTTTCTTTTAAAAAGTCAAAAAATCGCGGCTAAGCGGTTCATTCAAAGAGAAAAACACGATATTGTAAGCAGCTATAACTAAAAGCAAAAAAGCAGGAAACCCCGCAATGAGTAACAAACGTCTTGAAGACTTAAATATTGCCTCTTTTACCCCGCTGGTAACACCGAGTCAATTGAAAAAAGAGCTGCCAGTAAGCGAAAATATCAGCAGCCACGTAGCCCAATCACGTGACATCATCAAAAATATTATGGATGGTAAAGACCATCGCTTAGCGATCGTTATTGGACCATGCTCTATTCACGACCCACAAGCTGCTCTCGATTATGCTACACGCCTAAAAGGGCTTGCCGAAAAACTGGATGATACTCTCTACATCATCATGCGCGCTTATTTTGAAAAGCCACGCACAACCGTTGGCTGGAAAGGTTTGATAAACGACCCTAATCTAGATGGCACATTTGATATCAACAAAGGCATTCGCATTGGCCGTAAGCTACTAATCGATTTAGCTGAACTTGGCCTACCTCTTGCCACCGAAGCCCTAGATCCTATCTCACCACAGTACATTCAAGACCTAATTAGCTGGTCTGCTATTGGCGCTCGGACCACTGAGTCGCAAACACACCGAGAAATGGCATCTGGCTTGTCTGGCCCAGTTGGCTTTAAAAACGGCACTGATGGCGGCCTGACGGTAGCGATTAATGCCATGCAATCTGTTTCTCACCCGCACTCTTTCTTGGGTATCAACGAAGAAGGCCAAGTCACAGTTGTCAACACAAAAGGCAATGATTACGGTCACATTGTACTTCGTGGCGGCGGCGGCAAACCTAACTACGAAGCAAAATTTGTTGTCGAAGCTGAGCAGGAATTAGCAAAAGCCAATCTTAAAGTGAACATCATGGTGGACACGTCTCACGAGAACTCCAGCAAAAAGCCTGAGCGTCAAATAACGGTTGCAGAAGACTCAACTCAACAGATCATTAATGGAAACCAATCCATTATGGGATTAATGATAGAAAGCAACATTGGCTGGGGCAATCAAAAAGTACCTGCTAACCTAAACGATCTAGAATACGGTGTGTCTATTACAGACGCCTGCATTGATTGGGAAACCACTGAAAAAGCACTAACCGAGATGGCCAACGCTCTGCGTGATGTATTACCCAAACGCCAGCGCGGATAAATATTAGAAAAACATCCAACAAAAAAGGGGCGCCTCAATCAAGAGACGCCCCTTTTTTACATAACGCTTTCTTCGGTAAAGAAATTTACATGAACGCGTTATCAGTGACAGTATGATCCGTTGAATCTTTTACTGCAGTCAAGCCTGGCACCTTCTCCATCAAGGTTTTTTCCACACCTTCTTTAAGAGTAAGATCCACCGCACTACAGCCTTGGCAACCACCGCCAAATTTCAATACAGCAATTTTGCCATCAATCACTTCAAGCAGACTCACTTCACCACCATGAGCCGCCAAACCTGGATTGATATCGGAATAGAGCACGTAATTAATCTGATCTTCTATCGGACTGTCTGACGTAACTTTCGGCATTTTAGCATTAGGCGCCTTAATCGTTAACTGACCACCCATTTTTTCTGTGGCGTAATCGACAAAAGCTTCATCCAAAAAGTTGACTGAATTTTTTTCAATATATACTTTTAACTTTGGCAGATTCAAAATTTCATCTGTCTCATTCACTTCATCTGGACGGCAATAAGCAAGGCATGTTTCAGCATAAGGCGTACCCGGCTGCTGAATGAAAATTCGCACAGCAATACCTTCAACGCCTTGTTTTTCTAGTAACGAGGAAAGATATTCTTGGGCACCATCAGTAATTGTAATATTCATAATAACCCTTTCAAAATCTACATAACGATCAATGCACACTATATTACAGGAGAAGAAGCGCAAAGCCAAAGACCAAGTAAAAAAGTAGGGTATTTTTCCTCTTTCTATTCGCGGCTTTTTCTCATCATAAGATTCTTAATAAGGCTTATTAGGAAAACCCCTAAAGATATAGATAAATATTCATTTTTAGAATAAAGGATATTTGCTACCATGAGACAACTTACATTTATCAACCACGGTTCATTTCACTATGTATCAGTACGACGCCATTGACCAACAGCTTGTTGAAGAGCGTGTAGCACAATTCCGCGACCAGACACGCCGCTATTTAAACAAAGAATTGAGCGATCAAGAATTCTTACCATTGAGACTGCAAAATGGTCTTTATGTGCAACGCTACGCCCCTATGCTACGCATTGCGATTCCATATGGAATGCTATCCAGCGCGCAGTTAAGAAAATTGGCCGATATTAGCTGTCGCTATGACAGATCATATGGTCATTTTAGTACGCGTCAAAACCTGCAACTGAACTGGCCCAAAATAGAAGATGTGCCGGATATTTTGGCAGAACTAGCACAAGTACAAATGCACGCTGTTCAAACAAGTGGTAACTGCATTCGTAATACAACGACTGACCAGTACGCAGGCGTCATTTCTGATGAAATCGTTGACCCGCGCCCATACTGCGAACTGATTCGTCAATGGTCTACTTTTCACCCAGAATTCGCCTTTTTGCCACGTAAATTCAAGATCGCTGTCAACGCCACCGAATCCGCGGATCGCGCAGCGACACAAGTGCATGACATTGGCTTACATATTAAGAAAAACGACGCTGGCGAAATCGGCTTTAAAGTCATCGTTGGTGGCGGTTTAGGCCGTACACCTATGGTTGGCGTTACCATCAGTGAATTCATTCCACGAATGGACCTATTGACGTATCTGGATGCGATCATTCGCGTCTACAACCAACAAGGCCGTCGTGACAACAAATACAAGGCACGTATCAAAATATTGGTCAAAGCCCTTGGCATTGAAGAGTTCCGCAACCGTGTTGAAGCAGAATGGCAACATTTACGCGGTAAAGAAAGCACGGTTCCAATGAGTGAATTCGAACGCTTACAAAGCTTTTTTAGCGAACCAAACTACAATGCATTGGAAAACAACCCAGCAAGTTTGACCAGCAAACTAGCAGACAGTGCCGGCTTTGCTCGTTGGTTCGAACGTAATACATTCGAACACAAAAAAGCGGGTTACCGCATAGTAACACTGACACTGAAAAAAGCAGGTCAAGCACCAGGCGATGCAACTGCCGAGCAAATGCACAAAGCGGCTGATCTTGCCGACCGATTTAGTTTTGGCGAACTGCGCGTGAGCCATGAACAAAACCTTGTTCTAGCAGATGTCCGCCAAGACCAATTAGTAGAACTTTGGGATGCCGCCAAAGAGGCAGGTTTTGCGACCCCAACCCTTGGTCTATTAACCGACATGATTTGCTGCCCAGGCGGTGATTTCTGCGCCCTAGCAAACGCTAAATCAATCCCCATTGCTGCTCAAATCCAAGAAACATTCAATGATCTAGACTACCTATACGACCTAGGCAATATTGACCTGAACATTTCTGGCTGTATGAACGCATGTGGTCACCACCATGTCGGCAATATAGGCATCTTAGGAGTAGATAAAAAAGGCGAGGAGTTTTATCAAATTTCTATCGGAGGCGCATCTGGCCACGACGCAAGCATAGGCAAAATCTTAGGCCCCTCCTTTGCTCAAGAAGAAATCAGCGGCGTCATTCAGAAGCTGATGAATGTTTATGTTGAAAACCGCACTGAAGAAGAGCGCTTTATCGACACTTATCGCCGCGTTGGCATCACACCATTTAAAGAGGCCGCTTATGCCAAAGCTAATTAAAAACGGTGAAATCATCGAAAACCAATACCACTGGCTACAAGAGGCGGAACAAGAAGTAACCGCAACCAGTATTGTTGCCGCGCAAAAGTGGCTAACAGAAAAAGATACAATGACCAGTGTCGCAGGCATTTGGCTTGAAGCCGGTGACGGGGTTGAGTTTCTAGAGGGTGTTGACTTAACCCAATTCGATGTTATTGGCGTACATTTTCCAGCCTTTACCGATGGAAGAGGCTTCAGTTATGCACGCCTTCTCAGAGAAAGATTGAACTACCAAGGCGAAATCAGAGCACTTGGCAACTTCATACCTGACCAGTTGGGCTATCTTTTACGAGTCGGATTTAACAGCTTTCAATTTAATGAAAGCGTCGATTTAGAAAAAGCACTTCTTTTGCATAAGTCCTTCTCGATCGCATATCAGGGTGATGTTTCGGAACCAAGACCGCTGTTTCTACGCCGTTAAGCATACTTTTTACAATTAAAACCACAGAAAAGGCCATTACGATGGCCTTTTCTATTGCGTAATGATCACCTCATGATTATCGTACTAATTAGATAAAGTGATTGATTGTTAAAGGAACTTAACGTGTCTAAAAAACGCATTACAGGCCTAATTGTTGGCCTACTACTTTCTGCCACTGCGCACTCCGCGACAGTGTACATCTCCGACATCCAATTTGTCGCCATTAGAGAGGGACTCGATAACAATACAAGAGCGGTAGAAAGAGGCTTAAAAAGCGGCACACCACTCGAGGTATTAGAACAAAGCGAAGGCTACACTAAGGTTCGCACCCCCAACGGCAACGAAGGCTGGGTGGCTGATTATTTTCTGAGTGACAACATCATTACGAGAGATCAGCTGGACGCAATGCAGACTGAGCTCGACAAAAGTGCGGCTAGCCGTGAAGAGATAGCAAAATCGCTCAGCTTGAGCCAAGGCAAAGTCCAAGAACTCAACAACCTCAATAATACCCTAAAAGAAGAGAACAACACTCTTAAGCAACAATTGCAAGAAGCGGTAAACTTAACGAAAAAAGCACAAGTCATTGTTTCCCAAAATAACGACGCAAGTTATCAACTAGAAAGTCTAAAGCAACAAGCAGATGCAGCCATCGCTCAATCGGAAAAACTGCAAGATACAACCCAGCAGCAATGGTTTGTTATTGGTGCGGCCACACTGTTTGGCGGTTTATTACTGGGCACTTTATTGCCCATGCTAAGACGTAAAAAGAACAATTCTGGCTCTTGGGGCTGATCAAAATAATGGCATAGAGGTACCGACTGATTGTTCTTAGTTTTATATACTAACTAAAACAAGCGTCGTTGCCTCTGGTGCTTAACCTACAAAAAACCAAACACCTTCATCTTGAACCTCTCCCATTTGTACTTTCGCACTCAGAGCAAACAGACTGTTTTTTATCGGGCAAACCAATATTACCACCCTCTCAATCATGCCCTTGATGTTTTCATACACAGTCAGCCTTCACCAAACGAAGCTAGAATGACAATGAGGTCGATTAACCACTTTTGACATAAAGAACAAAAGGGGCCGAGATGAGAGCTTTTAGAAACATTTTCACCACAATTCCATTATCTTACTATTCATTTCTAAAATGCTTTTATCTTACCCTTCCTTTAAACACATAAAATATAATAGAATAGCGCGAAATACCTGACTACAAAGCAAAAAGTCTTGTATACTAACGCGCAAATTTCGTCCTCACTTATTTAGAGTAATGTAATGGCTGACTTATCAAAATACAGAAACATCGGTATTTTTGCTCACGTTGACGCGGGCAAAACCACCACCACAGAACGTATTCTTAAACTTACCGGTATGATCCACAAAATCGGTGAAGTTCACGAGGGTGAATCTACTACTGACTTCATGGAACAAGAAGCGGAGCGCGGTATTACCATCCAGTCTGCGGCTGTTAGTTGTTTTTGGAAAGATCACCGCTTTAACGTTATCGACACACCTGGACACGTTGACTTCACAGTAGAAGTATACCGTTCCCTAAAAGTTCTTGATGGTGGTATCGGTGTATTCTGTGGTTCTGGTGGTGTTGAACCACAATCAGAAACTAACTGGCGTTACGCGAACGATTCAGAAGTTTCACGTCTGATTTTCGTTAACAAACTAGACCGTCTTGGCGCTAACTTCTTCCGTGTAACAGAACAAGTTAAAAAAGTACTAGGCGCGACTCCACTAATCATGGTTCTACCTATTGGTACTGAAGACCAGTTCTCAGGTGTTGTTGATCTTCTAACTCGCAAAGCGTACGTCTGGGACGAATCTGGCCAGCCAGAAAACTACAGCATTGAAGACGTTCCAGCTGACATGGAAGAAATTGTTGAAGAATACCGTGAAAAGCTAATCGAAACTGCGGTTGAGCAAGACGATGACGTGATGATGGCTTACATGGACGGCGAAGAGCCTTCTATTGAAGACCTAAAACGCTGCATCCGTATCGGTACTCGTGATCTAGCATTCTTCCCAACATACTGTGGTTCTGCTTTTAAAAACAAAGGCATGCAACTTCTTCTAGATGCGGTTGTTGATTACCTACCAAGCCCAACAGAAGTAGAGCCTCAAGATCTTACTGACGAAGAAGGTAACCCAACTGGCGCGAAAGCGATTGTTGATGCTAAAGAGCCTCTTAAAGCCCTTGCATTCAAAATCATGGACGACCGTTTCGGCGCTCTTACTTTCGTACGTATCTACTCAGGCGTATTGAACAAAGGCGACACCATTCTTAACAGCTTCACAGGCAAAACTGAACGTGTAGGCCGCATGGTGGAAATGCAAGCAAACGATCGTAACGAAATCAGCACTGCGCAAGCGGGCGACATCATTGCTATCGTAGGCATGAAGAACGTTCAAACTGGTCACACTCTATGTGATCCTAAACACCCTTGCACACTTGAAGCGATGGTTTTCCCTGAGCCAGTAATTTCTATCTCTGTTACACCAAAAGACAAAGGTGGTAACGAGAAGATGGGTATTGCTATCGGTAAAATGGTTGCAGAAGATCCAACTTTCCGCGTTGAAACGGATCAAGATTCTGGCGAAACTATCCTTAAAGGCATGGGCGAGCTTCACCTAGACATCAAAGTAGATATCTTAAAACGTACTTACGGTGTAGATCTAATCGTTGGTCAACCACAGGTTGCTTACCGCGAAACGATCACTAAAGCGGTTGAAGATACTTACACGCACAAGAAACAATCTGGTGGTTCTGGTCAGTTCGGTAAGATCGACTACCGCATCAAACCAGGTGAAGTGGGTTCTGGCTTCAAATTCACTTCTACCGTTGTTGGTGGTAACGTACCAAAAGAATTCTTCCCTGCGGTTGAAAAAGGCTTCAAGTCTATGATGAACCAAGGCGTTCTAGCAGGCTTCCCTGTACTAGACGTTGAAGTTGAATTGTTTGACGGTGGCTTCCACGCGGTTGACTCTTCTGCGATTGCCTTCGAAATTGCAGCGAAAGGTGCATTCCGTCAATCTGTGCCAAAAGCTGGCCCACAATTGATCGAACCAATCATGAAAGTTGACGTGTTCACTCCAGATGACCACGTTGGTGACGTAATCGGTGACCTTAACCGTCGTCGCGGCATGATCAAAGACCAAGAGAAAGGCCTAACAGGCGTTCGCATCAAAGCGGAAGTGCCTCTTTCTGAAATGTTTGGTTACATCAGTACTCTACGTACAATGACATCTGGTCGTGGTCAGTTCTCTATGGAGTTCTCTCACTACCTACCATGTCCTTCTAACGTAGCTGAAACAGTTATCGCTGCCGTTAAAGAAAAGAAAGAAAGAGAAAAGAACTAATCACTCGTTTTTACTAATCTCTAAAAAAACCCGATACACTTGTGTATCGGGTTTTTTATTGCTAAAAATAAAGATGAGATAACACTTAGTCAGCCAGCTCATTTCAAAGAAATAAAAAAAGCGCCGAAGCGCTTTTTAAATTCATTCCAACTCGCTAGTCTAACAACTAAAAAGGCACTGGATATTCTTTAAAAACGGCCATAATGTCTTTGAGCGCCTCTTCAGATAGCACCATATCAAATGCGGCCATATCCTCTTTAAGCTGCTCCAATGAGGTCGCGCCAATGATAGTTGAACTTACCCCATCCACCTGATCACACCAAGCAAGAGCAAGCTGAGCTGCTGTAAAGCCATGTTTCTTAGCGACTTCAATATAGGCACTCACCGCTTTATCCACCAAAGGGGTATCACGGAAAATCCCATTGCGCTGCGAATATGTCCAACGACTCCCTTCAGGACGAGCACCACCAAGATATTTCCCCGTTAAAGCGCCAGCTGCTAAAGGCGACCAAGGCAAATACGCCACATCCTCGTGCACACAGTTTTCGATCAAATAAGGCCAGTCTTTTGTATGTAATAAACTAAACTCATTTTGAATAGAAGCAACTCGAGGCAAATCATGCTTTTCACTCAGACGAATGAACTCATTAATCCCCCAAGTGGTATCATCAGACAAACCAAAATGACGAATTTTACCCGCTTTAATACAAGCATCAAGCCCTTGCAAAATATCCAACATCTGAGCAGAGTGATCTTCACGATCAACATCGGTAAAACTGATAACACCAGGAAAATGCTTAGCAAAGTGAGGAGTAGAACGATTTGGCCAATGAAGCTGATAAAGGTCAATATAATCCGTTTGCAAACGCTTTAAAGAAGCATCAACCGCTTCAATAACTGTCTTACCGGAGATATTGCTACCGTTACGTACGTATTTCATACCAGGACCAGCAATCTTCGTAGCAAGCACAAATTCTTTACGACGAGATGGGTTGCGAGAGAGCCAATTCCCTATGATGGTTTCCGTTTTACCGTAAGACTCTGGCGTTGGCGGAACAGAATACATCTCAGCCGTATCAATAAAATTCACACCATTTGCTAACGCATATTCAATCTGAACATCCGCATCGGCTTGGTTATTTTGCGTCCCCCAAGTCATAGTACCCAAGCAAACACGAGAAACTTCTAAGCCAGTTCGGCCGAGTGGAACGTATTTCATTCTCTCAATCCTTCAAATCCAAGTGACACATACAAGATGCAAAAAGATAAACCAAAGAGACAATGTAATAAAAAAACCGCTCACTCGCCAGTTTTATCAATGAAAACAATAAGGAGACACAACATCACCCACACACCACTTCACCGAGTAGCCTTGCGCTCAATGATTAAGCAATGGCTCATAGCGCTTATCCGTTAGCGTTTTTAGAAACGCAACAATGGCATCCACACGCTGATCAGGTAATGCCGGACCTTTTTCGAGATTGACCAAATCAATATTTTCAGCCACCTCAGGTTCCGCCCAAGGCTCCCCCGTCTCCGGATTCACAGTACGCTTTGGGTTGTTATACTTATCGTAAAACAGCACCACAGTGCGGAGGTCTTTAAACACACCGTTATGCATATAAGGCCCCGTTACAGCAACGTTACGTAAAGACGGCACTTTGAACTTACCTGCTTGCTTAGGGTCATCTATGGACGGATTATCCAATAAACCAAGATCTTTCTTATTACCATTATGAGCCATCAAATCTGGGTTGGCCGGGACACCAATATTGCGATACTCATAATTACTAAAGGTTTCTTGCGCATTAAGCGGTGACGTACTCAACTGATGGCAAGCATTACAATTTGTAAACTGCTGAGAGAAAAACAGCGTTTTCCCTAACTCCTCTTGCGGCGTCAATTTCTCTTCGCCACGTAAAGCACGATCATATTTTGAATCAAATGGCATAAACAAAGACGTTTTCTCAAACGTAGCGATGGCGTTCGTAATGGCTACGTAGCCTTGTTCTGCATCGTCTAAAATACCTTGACCATAAAGCGTATTAAACAAGTCAACATAACGCGCGTTCTCTTTTACGCGCGCAACAACAGAGGCACCATCGGGAAGCGCCATTTCTAAGGGATTCACAAAAGGCCCTTCGGCTTGTTGAGCCAATCCAGAGGCTCGACCATCCAAAAATTGCCCGCCACGATATTCACCATTAGGCAGGCGATAAAAAGCAGGGGCAAAAGCCGCGTAACCGGCGGTTGGCGTATTTCGCCCGCCCATTGAATGCCCATCACTTCCCAACGAAACAGCACCAAACAAGGCATCCTGTCTTTTATCAACAAAGGCATTAGCAATGTCATGACACGTGCCACAAGACTGATTACGGTTTTTTGACAAATTTGTGTCAAAGAACAACTGCGAACCAAGCAGTGCTTTCGGATCTGAAAGAGAAACAGGAAGTTCATCAGAAGATTGCCCAACTTTAGACACATTCACCACTTGTTTAGGCTCACTACAAGCAGAAAGGCACACCACAACAGCTATCACACTAAGACAAGAACGCAGCATTAAATTTTGCTCAAGTAGGAAAATGAATAACCTAGATAATACACCGACGCAAAATATCAGTAAAACAATGACAATGATTCTTAATTCATTTTACATAAAAAAGCACCTAACACGACCTATATCAAGATCTTGTTAAGTGCTTTTAATAGCAACCCGTAAGCTAAGACTAATTTTGCTCAGGCAAAGTCACATTCAACTCCAACACAGAACAATCATCTGTATTATCGAGCTGTATCTGCACATCTTCATTACCGATATTCACATACTTACGAATCACATCAATGATTTCCTGTTGCATCTGCGGCAAATAATCCGGCTGATGGCGCTTACTACGCTCATGAGCCACAATAATCTGCAGTCTATCTTTAGCAACAGACGCGGAGCTAGGCGCACTTTTACTTTTAAAATAGTCAAAAATTCCCACTCTAACCCCCTAATAATCGTTTGATGAAGCCCTTTTTCTGGACCTCTAAGAAGCGCAACGGGCGCTCTTCACCCATCAAGCGATCAACCGCATCCATGTAAGCAAGACCCGCCTCGGATTCGGTATCCAAAATAACAGGCGTTCCTTGGTTTGATGCTTTTAAAACCGCCTCGGACTCTGGAATGACCCCAAGTAATGGAATCGCTAAAATGTCTTCGACGTCCGATACGCTTAACATCTCCCCCAAAGCAACGCGCCCTGGATGATAGCGAGTCAAAAGAAGGTGCTCCTCTATCGGCTCTCTGCCTTCCTCTGCGCGCTTTGATTTACTCTGCAGAATCCCCAAGATACGATCTGAATCACGTACAGAGGAAACCTCAGGATTGGTGACCACAATGGCAGCATCGGCAAAATACAAAGCCATTTGAGCACCCTTCTCAATTCCAGCTGGGGAATCACAAATGATATACTCAAACTCTTTTGCTAGCTCTTCAAGAACGCCTTGAACGCCTTCAACAGTCAACGCATCTTTGTCACGAGTTTGAGACGCTGGCAAAATAAACAAATCTTTAGTACGTTTATCTTTAATCAACGCCTGAGACAATGTTGCTTCTTTGTTGATGACATTAACAAAGTCATAAACAACTCGACGCTCGCAACCCATAATCAAATCTAAATTACGCAAGCCCACATCAAAATCAATGATAACCGTTTTATGCCCTTTTAACGCAATACCAGTCCCAATAGCAGCACTGGATGTCGTCTTGCCGACGCCACCCTTGCCTGAGGTGACTACTATAATTTTTGCCAATGCCTTATCCCCCGATAAACCCAAAAGAGGCTTATCTAACTAATTAAATGAATAGTAAATCTTAAAGCGGTACGATTTCTAAGCTATCGTCAACTAATAACACTTGCGCGCTGTCTTTCCAAACGATATTTCGCAGCGCATCGCTCAACATAAAATTACCCGCAATAGAAACCAACTCCGCTTCCATGCTTCTACAAAAAATTCTCGCGTCTACATCACCCTTAACACCCGCCAAAGCTCGGCCTCGCAGGGCGCCATAAACATGAATATTGCCATCGGCTAGGACTTCTGCCCCCGCACTCACCTGATTCAAAATAATCAAGTCTCCTTCGGCATAAACTTGCTGACCAGAACGAATCGGCTTGGTAATCACTTTTGTCGCTTGAGGCACTAAACGCTCTTCAACCACCGTTTTCACCACCACATCTGGACTTGCGTTTTCTTTGTCCACTGGCGACGTATTAATCGATCTCGCTTTACTTGCGGGCAAAAGCGGGATAGTCACAGAGGCCTTCCATACTGGCAACGCCTCTGGATCACAACGCCAACCGATAACACCAAGACCGAGTGCACTGACCGACTGAATCAAGAGTTCAAATTCGTCTATCGTAATGCCGCGCTTCATTTTTGAAATATCAATAATGATCGGCGCTTGATTAAAAAAATGCGGAACCTGATCAATCTTTTCTTTTAAATGAAACACAATGTCATCTAATGAAAAAATCTGAATCTCCAGCAAAATCGTCGTAACGACACTCCCTTTAAGTCGGAAGCCTGAGTCTGTCATGCAAACTGTCCTTTTTTAATACCTTAAATGGCCCCAAATACTGCCAAACCGTACTGAATGTTCACTATCAGCATTGAAAATCTATTCTATCAAGCTGCCTGATTAAAGAAAGCCACCAAGACACACTATTTACATTCTTAGTACATATTATTTGCTCTCTTACAGTGCCAAGAATAACGCAAAATGCGCAATAATGAACGAAAGATTAAGCGTTTGATTTAATTAATATTTTACAACTTACTTACATACTTGTTCCCATTAATCTGGGGAAAACTTTTGCACCATGAACGTCCAACACATCAGCCCACTCTTGCCTCACTCTTCTGACGAATGAACCGCAAATTCAGGCGCAAGGCGGCTGACACCTAGACCACTTTGCTTGGTTAACTTAATCTGTACCGGAATACGCTCTTTTAGGGCATTGATATGACTGATAATACCAATGGTTTTGCCACTGGAATGCAAATTATCCAAAGCATCCAGAGCTGACTCTAACGTCTCGCTATCCAAGGTACCAAAACCCTCGTCCAAAAATAAAGAATCAATACTGGTTTTATGGGACACCAAATCAGACAAGGCCAACGCCAAGGCAAGACTTACCAAGAAAGATTCACCACCAGACAAGGTTTTCGTGTCACGTGCCGCATTGGCTTGCCACGTATCGACAACCAACAAAGACAATGCCTCCTCGTTGCGCATCAACTGATAACGACGATGTAAAATATCCAAATGCTGATTGGCCAAATACACCAGATGATCCAAGGTAAGACTTTGCGCAAAACGACGGAATTTCGCACCATCTGCCGAACCAATCAAATGATTCAAACGCTCTAAATGCACAAAAGCCTCTCGACGAACCGCTAACGCTTCCTTAGATTTCGCCACCTGTTCCCTACGCTGAATTTCCTCTTGAATCTGCTGAGAAACCACACCCCATTGGCGATGCAATGCTTGGCGCTCCGCATCCAGCTCAGCATAATTCGCTTCTAAGGTCTCTAAAGAGAGACTCTCAAACTCCGCACCAACCCATTCGCTCTGCCCAGATTTGCTGTCGTTGTGCTTAAACAAGGATTCTTCAGACTGATGAAACAGTGTCTGCAATCGAGAAAACGCTTCCTGAAGTCCCTTGAGTGTGGTTTGACGCTGAGCGATCTCGTCTTTTGACAAACTCGCCTGTAACCAAATCGCTTCGCTCTCAAAGCCTTTTTCAGAAAGCGACGTTTGCCAATGAGCCAGCGCCGCGTCATAGTCTTTTTCAAGCGTTAAACGGGACTTATTAAGTGCTTCTAACGTCGCTTTGCTAGACACTAAAGCTTGCGCAATGTGTTGTCTCTCCGCTTCGACCTTTTCAAGGGTTTGCTGAGCATGATCAACCAGCAACTGTGCGGCTTGACGAAGCTCACCGATACTCTTATCGCCTAGCAATTCATGCAACTGCTGGGCGATATCCGCCAAGCTAGCCTCAAGCTCAGCAACTTTCTTTTGAACATCGTCACGTAATTGCAAGCTCTCTTCTAAAGCACTTTCTAAGCTTTTTGCTTCATAGCTAAGCTGTTCGCGTTGCTGCAAAAGCGCCTCGTAACCCGCTTTACTGTCGCGCCATTGCTGCATCGCTTCTTGCAACTGCGCCAAGGCTTCAAGCAATGACAATTCAAAATAACGGTCTGGCACCCCTGCTTGCTGCATAGCATTGCGCAAATGCCCTACAATTTGTTCTTGCTCATCTTTCTTACTAACGAGGCTTTGTTGCTGTGAAGCTAAGGTTTGCCACAACAATTGACAGTGAGAATCCTCTTTCGCTACCTGCTGTAGTGTTACTTGATAGCGGGCATTCATGTTTTGTAACTCAGCCTCTAGGGCTAAACGAGACTGATGTAATGTTTCAATCTGAGATGCATTACCTTGCTGAACTTGCCAATCCTGGCCAACCAGCTGAACCAATGCCAAGATCGACTCTTTATCAGACAAGCTAACCACAATATCTTGGCTCTTGATATACTCAGTAAGCGACGCCAACCATGCTTGCAGATCGTTCTCTGTCGCCAGCAAACCATTGACTAAAGGCTCCCGTCGAGTTTGACCCGCCGTTAATTCTCGCTGCATGGCTTCCAAGTCTGCTGCCAGCTGCATCCCTTGGCCTTTAAGACTGTCCAGCTCCTTAGCTAAACGAGCAAACTCTTCTTGGCTGCCAGAATCCGCTTGATACAAAGCATGAGCAAGATTGTGCTCCGCTGAACCACACAAGGGACAAGCATCATGCTCACCCAGCTCATTGCGCAATTGTGTTAACGCCACAATGTGACGCTCTGCCTCAGCCAGCTTTTCAATCGACTTTTGGTGACGCAACTTGTCTTTGTAGGTTTGTCTTTGTTGTTCCAACTGGCTTTGCTGTTGCTCAGTGCGGCTTGCCATCGTCTTCAAATCCGCATCCAGCTCGGCCAATTGCGTATGCTGATCTTGGTATTGGTGAAACTGCTTCCAAAGAGATTGCGCATTATACTGAGCACGTTCAGCCTGGTGATAACCTTTCTGCCAATCCGCATAGTCACGGTGTGCTGACATCTGCATAAAAGCATCAGTAGTACTCTGCAGCATTTGCTGACGTTCGACTATTCTAGCTTGCTCCTGCTCTAACTTAGCCCGATTATTTTCATAAACAGAGCGAGCGTCCTCATAGCCTTGTGTTGTTTGCGCAATATTCGTCTCAAGCTCGCTGATGGCGTGAGCATTCGTCGTCATGCTTTGCGCTTGATGCTGCCAACTAGACAATTCACTTTCAATTTTTTCTGGTGACGGCCAACGATTCAAAATCGCTTTGCTATCGTCACACGCTTGATGAATTTCGGTCTGTTTGGCCTTTATGCTGTTTAATTGCGCCTGCTGATTGTCGACCTTTTCGGACGCGTGTTTTAAGCGAGCAGACACATCCTGATGCTGTGCTTTCACACTTTCTTGACGAGATAAAACAGGCTGAATGTCATCATTGATCTTATTATTCAACGCTTGCCATTCGGCACGAGCATTGGCTAATGTTTCTTTTGCCTGTTCAACGGATTCATTCAAGATCTGGCTTTGCTTAAGTTGCGCTTCTTGCGTTTCAGTATATTGGCTAACATCAGCCTGATTCTGCTCCAAGCGAGCTTTTAAGCCTTGCTGCTTTTCATAATCCGCTTGCAGGACTTGCGCAGTCAGTGCTTGCTCAAGTTGCTGCTGTTGAGGCGCAAAATCCGTCAGAGCCTGATTCGCTTCGTCAAGTTGCTGCTGATATTGAGCCACTTGTTGTTGCAACTTTAGCTCCGTTCGACGCCATTCAAGAATACTCTGATGAGCTTTGAGCGCCTGTGCATTGGTTTGCTCTTTAGACGCAAAACTCGACTCAGTCTGCTTTAACTCAACAAAAGCCTCGTCCGCCATTAATTGAGCTTGCTCACTAACACTTTCTAAAGCAACAATAGCCTGTTTTTCCTGCTTGTGTTTATCAAACACCCACTTAGACACATCGCCGTAAATTTCTGTGCCTGTTAACTCTTCTAATAACTCCGCTCTGTCATTGGGCGACGCGTTCAAAAAGGCCGAAAAACCGCCTTGGGCCAGTAACATAGACTTGGTAAAACGCGAAAAATCCAAACCAGTGATTTCGGCAATCTTATCGATTTTTTCGTTAATCTTAGTGGTAATAATGGTGCCGTCGCGTTCGCACAGCTCACAGGTCATGGGCTGTAACTTGCCATCACTTTGGCCGCGGGCACGTCGTTGCCCCCAAAAAGCGCGATAACCTTTACCCTTTATCTCAAACTCCACTTCCGCCAAACACTCAGCCGTATGACGCGTCATCACATCGTTCTGACTCGGTGATACTTTTAAACGTGGTGTTTCATGGTACAAAGCCAAACAGATGGCATCCAACAAGGTCGACTTACCCGCTCCCGTTGGCCCAACAATGGCGAATACTCCCGCCTCATCGAAGGGTGTCTTGGTAAAATCAATTTCCCATTCGCCTTTCAAGGAGTTCAGATTCTTTAAGCGCAGTTTGCAAATTTTCATAATGGCTTCTCCCCACCGTCTTGCTGGTGCTCTTCTAACTCCACCAAACACGCATTGAAAAGCTCGGTCAGGATTGTAGACTCGCCTTCATCCAGTTCTAAATTCGATTTAAGACTCTGTTCAAACACATCGCCCACGGTTAATTCTGACAAGGTTTTACGTGCCTCAAAGCCTTCATTCTTTTTCTCTACCGTACTGCGGCGCATCACTCGAAGTAACTCTATGGGCTTGTCATCAATGGCCTCTAACACACGCTTATGCACATCGCTCAAATACTCATCAGCGATCACAGTGACTTCCAACCAAAGGGTTTTGTCTGCAGCCAATTCCAAAGCGGCGATCTGTTTGATCACCTCGTTTAAGTTGCCTTTCAAACTCGCCATAGGCTGAAAATTTGGAATCGACACTAATTGCACAGGGTCCGCTGGCTCGGCAAACAAATCGTCAACGAAAGCATCTTCTGCTAACAAATCGGTATCCACTATCACCACGGTTTTGTCACGACCCAGCTCATCAAAGCTTAACGGAATGGGCGAACCGCTGTAACGGAATCGTCCACTTTTACTGATCGGTTGAGCACGATGAATGTGCCCAAGGGCAAGATAGTCAAACGCAGGAAACACCGACGTCGGCAAAGCTTCCAAAGTACCCACATAAAGATCACGCACCGATTCACTCACCTGACCGCCTACCGCCGTCAAATGCCCAGTTCCAATAATCGGCACAGGTGTTTTTAAGCTTTTATTTTTCTCACAAGCGGCGTCATATACACGCTGGTAGAAATCCCCTATCATCTGCAACAAGCCAAGTTTCTTCTCCTGCTCAGATTGTCCTGCCACGCTCTGCATCACATCTTTTGGACGTAAATACGGTACCGCACAAACCCAAGCGGCCACATCGCCTTCTTTGTTTTTAAGCGCAATCACATGGGAATCGATCTCTTCAAGATTCGCCTGACTCGCTACTTGAGTATCCAGATACGCCAGCAAACTCTTAGATTCGTTTAGCATACTGACCGAATCGTGGTTGCCCGCGACAATTACCAACTGGCATTGGCGCGCCTTCATATCCAACACCAACTGGTGATACATTTCCCGCGCATAACTTGGCGGCGACCCAGTATCAAACACATCGCCCGCGATAATCACCGCATCAATGGATTCTTTGTCCACCAGCGCCAACAGCCAATCGATAAAAGCTTTGTGCTCATCGCGTCGAGATTTCCCCATAAAATGCTGGCCAAGGTGCCAATCTGAGGTGTGCAGAATTTTCATTTATAAATCCAAGCCATAAAAAAACATAAAAGTAAAAACCAAAAAAGGCCAAACTACCGAACAAAATGCAACTGATTCGGATGAATCCGCAGAGAGCGTAACAAGATCGCCCACTCTTTTGCAGACACCTTTTGACCATGGTAAATAAGTCGTAACGAAGCACCGCCGGCATCCGCCAACGCGTCGTTAAGAAAAGAGATAAGCGCATCGTCCGCCAAACTCAGTGTCAGATCCTGATTCGCAAACAGACTAAAATGCCCAAGAAAACTTGGCGTATAATCCAACAAAGCGTCACGCCAGTAAGGCTCAAACATCGCATTGTCAGGCGAAGCAATCACCACAACCGGTGCATCAGCAATGTCCATTTCAAACAACAAACGCCCCTTCCTACTCCCAGCCAATAACTGAACCGCCACCGGATCCTCCGCTGAAAGCGCCAAGGCTCGCCACCAATCCTCATCGGAAAGATGGTCTTTCTGAAGCACAATCTTCAAAGGCGCTCCAACAGGGTTTAGCGCCATACACTCGTAAAAATGAGCTCGCTCACCCATTGATGCTTTGGGCCGTTCTTTAGAAAAGGCTTTAGACAGGAAAGCCCCCGAAACACGGTCACCGAAGGATTCATCACTCGGCCCTAATAAGACAAGCTCGATAGAATGATCATTAAGGGGACCATTGCTTAACACAGAAAAAACAGAAAACTCAGCCGGTACTTGCCGAGTCAGCGACATAGACGACGTCACCGTAGTTTGACAGGAAAGAATCGACTCGCAATGGCTCGCATCATAAAGACGACACGCACCACAAGCCCCAGCGCGACAACCGTAACGAACATTCGCCCCCTGATTCAGCAAAGACGTTAGCAAATTTTCGCCTAACACCGCCTCATATTGCTCATCATCCAATTCTATCGTCAGCGCCTGTGAATCCATCATCTAACCTCATCTTCGATTTGGCTATTATGACATATTCTCACCCGCTGACCTTGTACCCACTTTAAAAAAAGAAAAGGCAATGCTTGGTGGAAGCATTGCCTAGGGTATCAAGGTAAAATTAGGAATTTTGCTATAACTCAGCAATACGTGACAAAGTTTCAGGATGACGTTGCACCAACTTTAAAAGTGTCACTGCTTGGCCATTAGGAGCGCTTCGCCCTTGCTCCCAGTTTTCCAATGTACGTGAGGATGTATGAAGTAAACGGGCAAACACCCCACGAGACATATTAAACGTCTCACGAATGCTAACAATTTCATCTGGCAAGATATTAAGCTCAGAGACATCATCAACTTGATGCGTTTTTAGCGTCAGCTTACCTTCCGAATGTTGTTTAGCCTCAGTTAGAGCAGAGCTTAACTCTGCAAATAAATCACGATTGCTCATTACGCCATGCCTCCATAAAAGACATTAATTGCTTCTTTTGGTCTACGGTTAAGTCAGACATTTCATTTTTTCCATAAATCGTCAACAAATAAAATCTCTGCTTTTCATCAAGAAAGTAGTAGATAACTCGTGAGCCTCCACGCTTACCTTTGCCCTTACTTGCCACTCGAACCTTTCGCAAACCGCCTGTACCTTGAATGACATCACCCAGTTTGGGAGCTGACATTAGCTCAGCTTGAAAGAGCCTATACTCTTCATCACTGAGATAAACATCACGGTATTTCTCAAATATTGTTGACTCAACAAAAATACTTTTCATAAACCAAGTGTACGCAGATCACGTACAAAACGCAAGAATGAAGATGAGTGGAATATAAGGTATCAAGAACTCTGCAGATAGATCGCAACACCAAGCGATAGAAGTGTGACCTTAATTTCTTCCTAAGTGTATGACTTACTCTTGTACAACCTTTACCCATTTTGATCGCCACGCTTGCGCTTCCATAGGGTCAGGCCAGAACTCTTTTTGCTTAATAATGAAACCACCCTCCACTGTATGAAACGTGATAGCGCGGGCTTTTTGAACACCATCGGTAATCGAAACATCAGTCACAACCCTTGCTCCATCACAGACAATCGAATGAAGTGTAAACTGCCAAATATCATTAGCAGGATAATAGGAATTAATGGCTATAAAGTTATCCCTGCCAACAATAAGCTCACCAGACTGAGGCCAAAAACCTTCAAAATCAGGACTGAGCCACTCACTCGCTTTGGCAAAGTCATTTGTTTGCATAGCATTCCAGAATGATAGAACAACGTCTTTGGGGGACATTTTTTCTCCGTTGGTGCATGATGCCCGCATTTCAGCTAGTTTCAAGCACCGCGGAAAACTTGTCTGACAGCAGCGCCTTGTTAACCCTAGACAACCTTTGAGGCTGACACTTTTGGTGATGCATCAATTATCACTATATTCTCAGAATTTAGGGTCAGATGAAAAAGTGTTATAAAATGGAGGTTGTACGTTTTACAGCGACCACAGAATATGTGTGCCAATGTTTCATTCTACCCAAGGTAGTCTTTGCTTTTTCGTCACGCTCGACGAACCTGACAATATCAAAACCTGAAAACAGAGCCATAACATCAGGCTCAGATAAAGGCATTATAGGACCTCGATAATTTTTAGCCCAACTGTCTTTTAGACCCATAAAATCACCAGCAAAGACGCCACCAACTTCAATAGACAACTTGATCTTGTTCCAAGTAGTGTTAAACACACTTGGATCGGCAAAAAACAAACTAGAATTGGCGATTACCACGCCAGCCTTTGGGTAATCAAAAGACTCAAATGAAGATTCTGACACTTCTACCACCGGTTTAGCGTCAAACCGATCTCTACAAATAGCGATGGCGTCAGGATTTATATCAAAGCCATGTACTTGATAACCTTGTTGCTCTAAATATTGGATATCGCTCCCAGTACCGCAACCACAATCAATAGCTATGTTGAGGTTTGATTCATTCAAACGAGAAGCAAATTCAGTACGTTTTGCGTGTGGGCGATACAATGCCTTTTCGTAGTACTGACGCCAGATTTTAGTATTTTCATCCATAAATTTATGATTTCCTTGAAGAAGATTTTATCCGAAACTCAGCTTATTGGGTAAAAATGAAGTGACATAACATTTTTTCGAAACTAACACCTATCTCGCCAGAATGTCATTTAATTTTGAGTCTGGCTGTTTTAATTTCGAATTTAGGGTCAGATGAAAAAACGCTATTTTTCATCTGACCCTAATATCGCACAGTGCGAATCAGCTTAAAATAGATAGTTATAAGCATTGTTTATGCATATGCACGAACTGTTCGTCTTGTCTGATCACCTCGAAGCCCAGCCTTTTGTAAAGTTGCCCTACTCGATTTCCTTGTAAGTAACAAAGCTTTATTGGTAACGATTGTTGAGCGGCAATTTCAATAACTCGTTTCAACACATGACTACCAATGCCTTTACCCTGATACTGTGGTAACAAAAAAAAACGACCAAAGTACAAATGGTCAGCATGAAACTGCACTAAATAACTGCCAACGGCAATTCCATCGACTTCTATTATGATTGGTTTTTCCTCGTTCCATTCATTGCGATGAATGTCTCTTTGAACATTCTCATCCCATCCAAAGACAGCTTTGATTGGTTCAAATTCTGCTGATTTCTTAAGCCCAAATAGGAACTCATAGTCATTATTTTCAGCCTTACGGGTTTCGTACACCGAACTCTCCAATCTTACAACTACGGATAGTTTATAACGCTTGCAGCAACCACGCAGGCTTTTCACATCGACAGCCAGAGATGGTTAAGAGGCAAATGGCCCCAAATGTTCAGTTATGATTTTCCACTGACCATCTTCAAGAATAAGTACGGATGTGCCTCGACCACCGCCAGAACACTTTTCTCCTTCAATGACACCTTGCCAGTTGAAGTCATATAAACAAACAGCTTCGGTAGTGGATATATGCGCCCAATGAAGATTGGAAATTTCGTACTGCTCTTATTGAATTGAGGCAAAATTGTTCTCGAAAATGCCTTTAACCTCATTCAAACCTTTAAAAGTACCATTTGAGAAGGTTACACAAACATCGTTGTGCATTAACGGCTCAACTGATTTCCAATCTTGGCTTGCCAATGCATGCTCATACTTTTTCATTGTATCTTGTGGTGACAATTCCAATACCTCTTGACGCCCCGTGCTAAGGAGTGAACAACGCCATCACCTAACTTAAGCCATTGTGCCGTAAACACTTAAGTCGATTTAAATCAAAACTTCCAAACGTTGATAATCCCACTTAAATGCTTTGTTAGGTGTAATTATGTGCTCGAATCAATTACCAAATAAGTAAACAAGGAGCACTATGACCCCAATTACAAGGTAACCTTGCATTCGATCAACCTTCCGCCTCCTGCCTGATTTGGTAGTTGGAACACCCGTTGCTTTTGCAATTTTTCTCTTAAGATTTGCCTTGGGCTTTTTTAGAGGATTCATCCCTAAATTTTCCTTCATCTAAATTAATACCTAATCGTGTAAACGAATATAAAGGCAGTCGACACCTAACATCTATTGACACCCCGCTTTTTGCAAGCAAAATCAACCGATAACAAATGTGGTTTTGCAGCCATCTATTCGGTTTTTTGTTAAAGCTCTTTTGGCTTTTATCCCTGATACTATTACTGCAAACAAACAGCGCTGGCTTGGTTCGAATCATTTTGGTGCTTTCAAAGAAACGATGTTAGTCCCAGAATTTCCAAGTCACGGTCTTATCTATCTTGTCATCACTCTTTTTACTCAGCAAAACTTGGTGTATCACTTTTTTAAATTTAGATCGTTTGAGCCTGATATTTTTAATCTCGTGCCAGTATCAGCCAAGCAATCTATACTAATTAAAACATTACGATAACCTGACAATACAATGAAAATCTAGGTAAAACCATAAGAGTTTTAGGGAGTTGAAGACACCCAAGACTAATAACCTCATCTTCCGTCTTCCCCTTGAAGAAAGGGGAAGAGACTTGGCAGCAGTATTTAATATGTAATGCGTTTACGAACAACGGCACATTACGCTGCGCTTATGATGCCCTACGGTTAGTGACGACGAAGTCTGTTCGAAGGTGACAAATAACTTCGGAGCTCACGCCCGTCAATCACCTTGGTTTGGTTTTGCGCTGACTCGTTGAGCCTGCGAAGCAGGCGCAAGCAAAGCAATAACCAAGGTGATATATGGGACAACGGCCTTGCAGCCACAAAGAAGTCCATTCGATGCAACGATGCTGATTAACGAGAATAAGAGTGACATTCACCTGAGGTAGGCGATAGTTTCGAAGGGAATGTCACTCGGTTCGAGTTATGTGTGCGACTGCAACAAGTTAGGCCTTTGGAACAGATTCTAATAGAGCGACAAGTAGTCGCCAGAAGTCCCCTACTGAATCGATTTCCATGCGTTCGGTTGGTGAATGGGCACCGCGGATATTTGGGCCGAATGAGACCATTTCCATGCCAGGGTATTTCGCGCCGATGATGCCGCATTCTAGGCCAGCGTGAATCACTTTTACATTGGCTTCGTGGCCCATGACCTCCATGTGAACCGTTAGGAAGTGTTTGAGCAAACCGGCATTTGGATCTGGGCGCCAGCCTGGGTAGCCGTTTTCTAATTTGACGTCAGCTTGGATCAATGAGAAGGCAGATTTTGCCACGTAAGCAAGGTGCTCTACCGCGGAGTCTACTAACGATCGCACTAGCAAACAGGCATCAAAGGCTTTCTTGCCGTCTGCCGTATTACGCAGGTTCATCACGCCAAAGTTACAGGAAGTTTCTGTCACACCTTCCAAGTCAGCACTCATGCGATGAACACCATGAGGCGCGCAGTACATAGCGTTTAACAAAGCGTCTTTGGCGTTGGCCTCCAGTTCTGTATCTAATTCAGCGGTGGCTAATGTCACCGTGAGATTCGCTTCCGTGGTGCTAAATTCCGCTTTAGTGTTTTTTTCAAACGCTTCGATAAAAGTAAACAGCTTGGTTTGGTCTTGATCATTTACGTTTATTGTCGCTACGGCGTCTCGTGAAATCGCATTACGAAGTGTGCCGCCAGTAAACGCGCTTAAGCCGAAATCACAACGTTCTTTTAGTAGGTTTAACAATCGAATCATCAAGACATTGGCACTGGCGCGGCCTTTGTGAATATCCAAACCGGAATGTCCGCCACGCAAACCTGAAACGGTAATTTTAAAGGCTTTTTTGTTGCTATCAGCCGCTATCGCGGAATAGTGTTTTGCTATGTTGATGTCCATGCCACCCGCACAGCCGATGTAAACATCCCCACGGTCTTCCGAATCTAAGTTCAGTAATATTTTGCCTTTTAAAATACCCTCTTCCAGCTGCAATGCACCTCGAAGGCTGGTTTCTTCTTCAATGGTAAACAAGGCTTCAATTGGCCCATGGGTTAGATCAGTCGATTCCAACACAGCCATGGCAGCCGCCACGCCTATGCCATTGTCCGCACCCAGCGTGGTTCCAGTGGCGTAAACCCAGCCATCAATTACTTGAGTAATAATCGGGTCTTTGGTGAAGTCGTGGTCAATGTCGGCGTTTTTCTGTGCCACTATGTCTAAGTGACCTTGCAAGACGACGGTTTCTCTGTCTTCCATGCCTTTACTGGCGGCTTTGCGGATTAATAGGTTGCCGACGGGATCTACATAGGTTTCATGGCCTAGCGCGGTCGCCCATTGAATGAGGTGTTCTCTTAGTGCCGCTTCATGATAAGACGGTCTTGGTGTGTTACATAATGTTTGAAAATGGCGCCAAATAGCAGCAGGTTGTAACGTCGTTAGTACTTCGTTCATCTTGGTCTCTTGTCTTTTGAAATTCATATTGCGAATGCTAGCCACACTAATGAAGTGCCGCCATTGAGGCAATCGAAATTAAGACTATGCTGATAGAGAAAACGTATGCGCTGTACAATGTGAGCGTGAAGAAGAAACCAAATTCTAGGCTAGATGGACAAACATTAGACAAACAAAAAAGACGCCCTGATAAACCGTATCAAGGCGTCTTTTTTCAGCGCATTACTCGAGTTTGTTTATCCGTCTTATTTTTTCTTTAGAGACGCAGCAGAAAAGGTAACAAACTCTTCGGCGCTGGTTGGGTGAACCCCTACCGTATCGTCGAAATCGGCTTTGGTTGCACCGGCTTTGATCGCAATGCCTAAGCCTTGAATAATCTCACCGGCGTAATCACCCACCATGTGTGCGCCAATCACTTTATCGTCGGCATTGTTCACCAATAGCTTCATTAAAGAGCGGGATGTGCTGCCACTCAATGTGTGCTTCATTGGACGGAAATCCGTTTGATAAACACGGAAATCTAAACCACGTGTTTCTGCTTCCTGCTCGGTTAAACCAACAGTGCCGATGGCGGGCTGGCTAAAGACGGCCGTTGGAATATTGTCGTAATCAAAGCTCACTTCTTTGCCATCAAACCAGTAGGCAATAAGCGCCATGGCTTCTTTTATGGCCACGGGGGTGAGCTGGATACGATCAGTCACATCACCCAACGCAAAAACACTTTTCGCTGAAGTGGTAAAGTTCTTATCAATGATCACGGCGCCATTTTTGCCTGTTTTAACACCGGCTTTATCAAGCGCTAACGAGGCAATATTGGGCACACGTCCGGTTGCGTAAAGGATCAAACCAAACTCTTCTACATGGCCATCTTTAAAGTGAACGGTACGAGCTCCTTTGGGATCGGCTGGGTCGGTAAGCTCAATACTCTCAACATCGGTATTCAAACGCACATCAATGCCAGATTTTTTGTATTCTTCACTGGCGAAAGATCGAACATCTTGGTCAAAACCGCGTAATAGCTGATCACCACGATAAGCAAGGCTGGTTTCAACACCTAAGCCATTTAGAATGCCAGCAAATTCTACTGCGATATAACCGCCACCAACCACCAAGGCTTTTTTAGGCAATTCTTCTAAGAAGAACATTTCGTTGGAACTCACAACCAAATCATTGCCTTTGAATTCTGGTATAAAAGGCTTAGCACCTACCGCAATTAAGATTCGTTCAGCGGTATAAGTCTTTCCATCCACCATCACGGTATGCGCATCCACAAAGCTCGCATAGCCAGCAATCACTTCAACACCCGCATTGCCGAGTAAGTTTCCGTAGATGCCATTTAGACGCTGAATTTCTTTGGTTTTATTGTCACGTAACACCGACCAGTTAAATTCAACCCCTTGATGAGACCAACCAAAACCAGCGGCCTCGTCGAAACAATGACCAAATTCAGAGCCATAAACAAAGAGTTTTTTCGGCACACAACCAATGTTTACACAGGTTCCACCTAACGCACTGCCTTCGGCAACCGCCACTTTATACCCTTTAGATGCCGCAACACGGCTAGCACGAACGCCACCTGAACCGGCGCCAATCACAAATAAATCGTACTGATAAGACATTATTCGTCTCCAAAAAATGATTCTATGATATATGGTGCAGAGTGTAACAGGGCTAACGAAAGATGTTAAAAAGAATGACACTATTAGCGTCATAACGAAAAGGTACCGTCTTTAAAACGTTAAGCACTTTATGGACTGACAACATCTAGGTATCATTAAGAAAATTCGCTATGGAATCCTTTGCATGAAATTTGTCTCTTTTAATATCAATGGCTTGCGCGCTCGACCACATCAAATAGAAGCACTTGTGCAATCACACGCACCCGATGTCATCGGCCTACAAGAAATCAAAGTCCACGACGACGCCTTCCCTCACGAGATCCCTGCGTCCATTGGCTATCACGCTTATTATTTTGGACAAAAATCCCACTATGGCGTGGCTATTTTTAGTAAGCAAGAAGCCACCAAAGTGGAATACGGTTTTCCAGGTGATGAAGAAGATGCCCAACGTCGCATGATCATTGCCACGTTTGACACGCCACAAGGTCCCGTTAAAGTCCTAAATGGATACTTCCCTCAAGGGGAAAGTCGAGATCATGAAACCAAGTTTCCGGCAAAACGTAAATTTTATGCAGACCTTATGGAATACCTTGCTGCGCACTCTCCAGATGAAAAAATCATCGTCATGGGCGACATCAATATCTCCCCAACGGATTTAGACATTGGCATTGGTGACGTTAATGCAAAACGCTGGCTAAAAACCGGCAAATGCAGCTTCTTACCTGAAGAAAGAGAATGGTTTACGACATTGGCAAATTGGGGGTTAACAGACACTTATCGTCAACTTAATCCCACAAAAAATGATCGTTTTAGCTGGTTTGATTATCGCTCAAAAGGCTTTGAAGACACACCGAAGCGTGGTTTAAGAATCGACGTTATCATGGCGTCGAACGGTTTGCTTCCTTACTTAGAAGACTCCGATGTCGACTATGATCTACGCGCACTGGAAAAGCCCTCTGATCATGCCCCCATATGGACTCGCTTTAATTTAGACAAGTAAAAGCACCAAGACGGTCATTGTGCAAATATCGTACAAAGCCATATAATGACCGTCTTACTTGCCAATCACTGCCGCTCAACAGCACTAGTCCCCGTCTTATCCACAGACAATGTGGATGGTTTTATGAATACCGTAAAGCGCAAGGTGCCATTTGCTGTATAAAAACGAGAAAAGATCATGACAAACGAAACTCCGTCAATGGAAGATATGCTGCAACAGTCCACGCAAGCAGCCACCTTTTTGAAGGCGCTCAGTAATGAAAATCGACTGATGATTTTATGCCACATATTAGATCAAGAGTTGTCGGTGACCGCTCTCAATGAAAAGCTCCCTTTGAGTCAGTCTGCTCTTTCTCAGCATTTAGCGGTGCTCAGAAAAGATGGACTGGTGCATACTCGCCGCGAATCCCAAACCATCTTTTACAGCATTGGCGATCACCGAGTCAAAGAGCTCATCAAGACCCTGCATGGCTTATTTTGCGTCACACCTTGAACCGAGCGAGCTGTTTATTGATAAAAATTTCTCAGTGAATCTGCCAATAACGCAGGCTGCTCCAAGGGCACCATATGACCACACGCCTCTACAACTTGAAGTGTTATTTGATCAGACGTTTTCATCACTTCAATCGTATCATTCGATAAAAGCACGTCATCACGGCCAACTATAAAACCAAGTGGAAACTTGGTTTTTTCCAGTTTAGGCAATAAGTTAGGGCGATCTAAACTGCTTTTTAATTGCTGAATAAAAACGGCCTCTCCCAGCGTTTTGTCCATGGCTAAAATGCACTCCAGCAACGCCGTTTTATCTTGGTTTGAAGGACTCAGCATCGCGATGGCCTTTTTCCGTGGCATGCCATTATAGCCTTGCTTTGCAACCCAATTAAGCGCGACTTCCCGCTGCTGACGCTCTGAGTCAAGTAAACCGCTTGCCGCATTAGATAACACCATCAGGCGATTAATACGTTCTGGGTAGGTCAAGGCAAAGGCACAAGCCAAATAACCGCCCATTGAAAACCCCAGTAGATTGATTGGGTCTTTCGGTAAGACACTCGCGAGCTCTGCAAGGATTAATTCAATAGAATGTTCCATCGGGATAGCAACATGGCGCAGACTCATGGAAGTGCCCAGCGCCTGTTGAGTGGTTTCCCAAAGACGCTGATCACACATAGTACCGGGTAAACAATAGACGTCTGTTAGCACAATCACCTCATAAAAAATTAAAACTCAATGTCTTCTCGAAGCCGCAAAAAGCTAGCAAACCTTGGAATGCCTCGTTCTGTAAAACCATGGTATTTATAGGTGACATACTCCCCTGGCTGGGGCGGATGACGTCTTTCATCATCGGAAAAACCGCTGCCAATTTTAAACTGAATGCCAGATGGCATTTCAACCAGAATCGACCCCATCATGCCATCGTATTTTCCAGCGCCATTTAAAATCGCAACCACTTTAGCCTCCGCATCCATATAAGGCTTTAGTTTTAACAGATTATCCGTACGACCGTTTTCAAATGTGGCCAATTTACGATGCAACATCAAACCCTCTGCGCCGTTTTTCACATAGCTCTCTAATAACAGAGACAAGGCTTGGTTGTTCTTTACAGAAAATTGTTCAACTGGACGCACATGAGAGACATTTAGACGATTAACAATACGACTATACCGTTGATAACGTTTTTCAAACGGCATTTCTTTTGCCTCGTCTGGGGCATCAAACACCATGTAACGGATTTTGCGCCATTCATGGTCAACTGGCGCATTCTTTCGCACCGTAGACATAATAAAAGCAAAATCATTGTGTGTAGACCAAAGCTCGCCATCAAGCCAAACATCCGGTAAGGGATCGGTAAACCAAGTGGGCGCATAGATAGGGTTACCTTGGCGGGTAATGAGCTTATCCCCGGTCCAAATAGCACGAATGCCATCGTATTTTTCGCTGACTAGATAGTCATCCACGTGAACGTCATCAGTAAATCGGGACGCCAGTTGCACGTCTTGTTGAGAAAGCGCAAATGCAGAAAAAAATAACAGGCAAGCGACTAGGCATTGTTTTAAAAACATAATCTCACTCCTTTGATAGTAAACACACTGTCCTTAGTGCTTTATCAACCTAAAGAATTATCGAGCAAAAAGCAAACGTTCCGGCACAAAAAAAGCCTCTATCTGGCGAAAAATAGAGGCTTTATTGAGCTTAACCTGATGGCGTTTGTTTCAACAACTACGCCATTTAAAGGGGTTACTTACTTAGCTGCACGATCAATTTGTTCATACGGCTAACGAAGGTTGCTGGGTCCTCTAGCTGACCACCTTCAGACAAGGTCGCTTGTTCGAACAACAACCATGCCATATCGGCAAAGCGTTCTTCGTCCGTTTCCGCATCCATTTTAGCCACGATCGGATGATCTGGATTCACTTCCAATGTGGGTTTAGATTCTGGCAACTTCTGACCCGCTTGCTCAAGCAAACGACGCATCTGTAGACCCATGTCATATTCACCCACCACTAGACACGCAGGAGAGTTTGTCAAACGGTCTGTGCTGTTCACAGCAGTAACCTTAGACTCAAGCACGGCTTTCATTCGATCAAGAAGCGGCTTGATTTGCTCAGCCTTCTCTTCTTTCTCTTTCTTCTCTTCTTCGTTTTCTTGGTCAGCTAAGTCTAACTTACCTTTGGTCACATCTTGGAAAGATTTGCCTTCAAACTCTTGTAGAGAAGACATCATCCATTCATCGATACGATCGCTCAGCAGTAAAACTTCGAAACCTTTCTTACGCAAGATTTCTAAATGTGGACTGTTTTTCGCCGTATTATGGCTCTCAGCGTAGATGTAATAGATCTTATCTTGGCCTTCTTTCATGCGCTCGATGTAGTCCGCCAAAGACACGGTTTGTGCTGCTGCATCAGTGTGAGTGGAACTAAAACGCAACAAGCCTGCGATTTTGTCTTTGTTGCCCATGTCATCAGCAGGACCTTCTTTGATGACGTTACCAAACTCATTCCAGAATTTTTGGTAATCTTCAGGCTCGTTTTTCGCCATTTTGCTCAGCATATCCAATACACGCTTAGTCAATGCGGAACGCATAGAATCAACAGCATGGTCGTTTTGCAAAATTTCACGAGAGACGTTCAGAGACAAATCATTTGAATCTACCACGCCTTTTACGAAACGCATGTATGGCGGCAAGAAGGCTTCTGCTTCATCCATAATGAACACACGCTGAACGTACAATTTCAGACCGCGTTGCATATCACGATTCCAAAGATCATAAGGGGCTTTAGAAGGAATGTACAACAAACTAGTGTATTCCAGTTTCCCTTCCACCTTGTTGTGAGACCATTTCAAAGGTTCTTGGTAATCGTGTGAAATGTGCTTATAAAACTCTTGGTATTCTTCGTCTGTCACATCATTACGAGAACGTGTCCATAGCGCTTTAGCCGAGTTAACCGCTTCATATTCAGGCGCCTTGTTCTCATCAACTGGCTTAGGATTGCCCTCTTCGTCCATTTCTGGATAAACCGGTTTCTCCATTTCCACAGGAATGGAAATATGATCAGAATATTTTGTCACTAGATGACGAAGACGGAAGTTATCCGCAAACTCTTTCTCATCTGCTTTTAAATGCAAGGTTATACGGGTACCACGTGTGGCTTTTTCAATGTTTTCAATGGTGAACTCACCAGAACCATCAGACACCCAGCGTACCGCTTGGTCGGCAGAAACGCCGGCACGACGGGTTTCCACGGTAACTTTATCCGCCACGATGAAGGCAGAATAAAAACCCACACCAAATTGACCAATTAGCTGACTGTCTTTTTTCTGATCGCCACTCAATTGCTCTAGAAATGCAGATGTACCAGACTTAGCAATGGTACCAAGGTTGGTAATCGCTTCTTCACGGGACATGCCCACACCGTTATCGTCGATCACAACGGTATTTGTGTCTTTGTCAAATTCAATACGAACGCGTAGGCTTGGATCTTCGGCGAGAAGGTCTGCGTTAGCGACAGACTCAAAACGAAGCTTATCTACCGCATCGGATGCGTTCGAAATCAGCTCTCGTAGAAAGATCTCTTTGTTGGAGTACAAAGAGTGGATCATCAAATGAAGTAGTTGTTTAACTTCCGTTTGAAACCCTAACGTTTCTTTTTGAGTATCAGTTGCCATGTTATAGCTTGCTCCTATTTGATTGAACCTTCGGACAAAAACCAAAGGCGTGTTTCGTTTCACTTGTGACTCATAGATAAAGCCTCTTGATGCAATTTCAAGAGGCTAATGCGGTAAAAAGAGGCAAAAAGTCACAATAAATTTATAGATATAAACAAATGGCGCAAGTGTTAGAAAGGATTATCAGCTACCTACGCATGTTTTTAAACAGCGACAGTTCCCATGGGCGCATCGCCATTAATAGACCGGTATGTTGACGTTTATCAAGAGGAAGTGCGGCGTCTTCTTGGTTAAGAATAGCTGCCTCTTTAGTAAGTTGGTTTAATTTGCGCTGAATGATATCAATAGAGGCTTGTGAATAATGGCCACGCAAGTAAAAACGAAAATCCCACACCTCGCCTTTCTTCGGCTGCATGAACTCGATAAGCACTTTCTGCTCCATAAATTTTTCTAAGGGACCATGAGGCCGCCACCTAAAATCTTGAGCAATCAGTGATCTATAATGATTATCGGGCAGCAAATCAATAATTTTCAACTTATCCAACCGAGCCAATAATTGAATACACTGATGTTTATCTATGTCGTATGAAGCTGTAATTTCATCAAACTTCCAACCGTCTCGAACACAGACAGCCACTAATAGTAATTTAGGATTAGCCAATAACTCACCTTCTTGCTCAATGGTTAATTGACTGACTTTATCTACCTGCTTTTGCGCAATTAAAAACAAATCAGAAATACTCATTTTCAATATCTGGCAGATTTGCTCGAGTCGTTCAAGAGTGAAATTTTGCGTCGCAAAAATACGTTTTATGTTGGCTTCGCTCATATTTAATTCGACAGCGATGTCTTTATAAGTGATCTGTTGTTGACGTAACAACTGCTTGAGAGTTTGTTTAATTTGATTAATTTGGCTCATTACGACTATCTCCTATAAGCTTCAACATCAAAAAGCATACGATAAGTAGACTCTGAGTGGTAAATAAGTATACATAGCACAGCAAAGTTTACATTAAAACACCAACTACTATTATCTATTTCATAAACCATGCAAAAGGAATACGACAATGAAATTAACTCACATCACAATTGCACTCACTCTTTCACTTACCGCTCTTACTTCACATGCAGCAGGTTCAACTGAGCATAGCAGTCAAGCAGGTAAACACTCTGCCTATGCCATCGGCCACGGTACAGCATCCGTCGCCCAAACAGCGAGTACCGCGGTGGCTGTTCCTCTTATGATCAGTGGCGGTACAGCTCTTGCTTCTGGAGCAGCGAGCACACAAGGAGGCACATCAATCGCCAACAACAATGATTCAATCAGCAACACAAATGGCCCATTAACTATCACCGAGACCACTATTACCGCAGACCCTGCGCCAAATCAGGCCATTGCGAATCAAACAATAAAGCCATAAAAACTTCTTCTAAGTGACATAGACTGCACAATATTTAAGCAGTGTATGTCATTCGGCATTTTTCAAAAGGAATACTGAAATGAATATCAGGATATTACTAACCTTATTAATCCTAATATCGAGCAATATTTGGGCAGGCAGCCAAGCAACAGACCAAGCCACTATGGAGCCTGAAAGAATTATTAAGTTTGCTAAAAATGTCGAGAAATACGCCGCGTCTAATAGTGCACGAGCCTTTATTATCGCTCGTGTTGGCAGACCCAAAAAAGACTTGCCGGAGGGCATTAACTATACCCATACAGCGATTGCTATTTATTCAAATATTCAACTTTCTAGCGGAGCAACAGTCCAAGGCTATGCAATACATAACTTGTATCAGCTAGATGGAGAAGCAGATCGAAGTAAGTTAGTAATGGACTACCCTGTTGATTTTTTCTGGGGCGTTCAGGAATTAAAGGCGGGAATAATCATACCGAGTAAAGAAATACAAGCTAGGCTAATCGCCTTAATCGACAATGGAAGTGATGCTAAGCTACATAACCCTAATTATTCTGTTATTGCCAATCCATTCAATAATCAATATCAAAACTGTACGGAACACACACTAAATCTAATCAATGCCGCTATCTACCAAACCACGGATATGAAAAGACTCAAAGCCATTGAAAAGGCCTACTTCACACCACAAGTCGTTAAGATTAATAGTTTTAAGTTAGCTCTTGGTTCTATGTTTATGGATGACATTACGACCAAGGATCATCCAGATGAGATTAGCACAACCACTTTCACTTCTATCTACCGATATCTCGAAAAATATCAGCTAGCTACATTGGGAGTCAGTTTAAATGAGAAACAAGAAGTCACGCCTCTTTAAATGAATCGGTTCATTAAACGTCTCAAAATACTGGGGCGTTTAATGTCACTATCTTTATTTTTCATCTTAAACAGCAATGAAAATGAAACCGGCTAACTATCAACCTTTTTTCTAATCAATGTAAGACCATCGCCAATCGGAATTAACGACAACTCAACCTCAGCGTCTTCGTAGATCGTTTTGTTTAATTCACGCACTATTTGGGTGTCTTTATCGGTAAATGCCTCATCTGCGACATTCCCCCACCACAAAGTATTATCAATCACTAAGCAGCCACCAGGTCGCAATAGCTGCTTGGCCAACTGATAATAAGCCAAGAGATTTTGCTTATCGGCATCGATAAAAATGAAGTCGAAACTTTCCCGCTCAGCGACTAAGAAAGACTGCATGACAGGCAAGGCTTTATCGCAATAAGTGATAACACGATCCATCACCCCTGCTTGCTCTAAATAACGCGTCGCAATATCTAGCCACATTTGTTTTTTTTCAATGGCAATTAACCTTGCGTCTTTTGGCATAGCCATCGCCATCGATAAAGTGCTGTACCCCGTAAACACCCCTATTTCGAGTAGTTTTTTAGGGGCTTGTAGTTTGACTAATAACGCCAGCAACTGCCCCACTTCAGGCGAAAGCTGCATACGCGCCATATGGTACTGAGCTGTCTCACGGCGTAATTCTTTTAAAAGATCACCTTCACGAACAGAGACGTCTACTAGGTATTGATAAAGCCTGTCATCCACATTAACCGTTCGATTTACAGGCGTATCGTCTTCAGATAAAGGTTTGGGGAAATTAGGAAGCATGAGATTTCATCACGAGTCCACGGCTCAATGTTTTGAATGTTTTAGAACGGAATTCACGGCGATACAGTACTGCTACCACCATGACACTGGCCGCCATACAAAAATAGGGGCCCAAAAACCAACCACAAAACGCCATCGCAAAATAAAAAGCACGTAATCCGTAGTTAAATTGATTGGCCGCTAAACTACAAATCTGCGCCATATGCATGGCATACAATTCACGCTCGCTGTCTTCAATACCACGCTCTGTTGCCAGTGGCGCACTGCCAACTAAAACAGAACAAAAGTTGTACTGTCTAACCGACCAAGTAAAGGTGAAAAACGCATAAGAAAAAATCGCCACTAACACGATGATTTTCAATTCCCACTCTTGCTGACTCATGGGTGAGACAAGGTAAAAATCGGATAAAATGCCAATGGCTTTTTCGGAATAATTAAAGGCAGTGAACAAACCTGCGATAATCAACAAGCTACTCGATGCAAAAAACAAACTGCTGCGCTCCAAATTCGCCATTACCGAGGCATCAGCAATTCGATTGTCTCGTCTAAGTAAACGAGACATCCAAGCTAAGCGAAATTGATGCAACACACTCACCAAACAAGAGCGGCGCTTTGAATTGTATTGCGCATAAAAAGCGTATCCCCACCAGCAAGCAAAAAAGACAAAAAGTGTAACAAGATCAAGAGGATTTAATAACATTAACACCGAATGACTTTCCATATTTTCACTCTGCTGAAATAACAATTTAGGGTGCCGTTATTAGACCATTTTTGATTTTATAAGTCCTGCGTCATCTTATAAAATTCTCTACCCCATTCTAAAAAAATAAATATAAATACTTCCCCAAAAAACGCTTGCATCGGCAAAAAATATCGGTAAGATCTCGCACATCAACACGACATGCGGATGTGGTGGAATTGGTAGACACGCTGGATTTAGGTTCCAGTGCTTCACGGCGTGAGAGTTCGAGTCTCTCCATCCGCACCATCTTATTTATGCCCTTCAATACAATCCATAAAGCAACGTTTATTTCCCACTGCCACTCTCTCTAATACACGCTTTATTTGCATGTAAAAATTAAAAAACCGAACCCATCACTGAATTCGGCTTTATGCAATTACCTGCGCTAGATTACTTTATTTCAACTTCCACGATACTTGCTTACCAGCGAAGAAAGGCACAATGGGCTCACCATTTGGCAAGGTTATGATGGTTGGCACTTCCCATGACTCACGCACCAAGGTCACGGTTTCTGTATTACGAGGCAAGCCATAGAAATCAGCGCCATACAAACTAGCAAAACCCTCTAGCTTATCGAGTGCACCTAACTCATCAAATACTTGAGTGTAAAGCTCAAGTGCAGACCACGCACTGTAGCACCCAGCACAACCGCAATCAGATTCTTTGCGGTGTTTTGCATGTGGCGCAGAATCCGTGCCCAAGAAAAACTTCGATGATCCTGATTGCACCACGGCACGCAAGGCTTGCTGATGGGTGCTGCGTTTAAGAACCGGCAAACAATAGTTGTGTGGGCGAATACCGCCATCCAACATATCATTTCGGTTCAACAATAAATGCTGAGGCGTAATCGTTGCGGCAACTCCCTCTCGAGCCGCCAACACAAAGTCAGCGGCATCTTTGGTTGTGATGTGCTCAAACACAACCTTGAGGTGAGGCACGCGCTCGACAATCTTCACCATGTGTTGATCAATAAACTCTTTTTCACGGTCGAAGATATCAATGTGTTTCTGAGTTACTTCACCATGAATGAGCAGTAACATGTCATTATCCGCTAACGCCTCAAACACAGGATACAAAGACTCTAAAGAGTTAACACCAGAATCAGAATTGGTTGTGGCCCCAGCAGGGTACATTTTCGCCGCCAAAACACCGGCATTTTTTGCTTCTTTAATGTCTTGCACACTGGTTTTATCTGTTAGATAAAGGGTCATGACAGGCATAAAAGTACTGCCTGCTGGACGAGCCGCCAAAATACGCTCTTTGTAACTTAACGCCAATGCAGCCGTTGTCACTGGCGGCACTAAATTGGGCATTACCACAGCTCGCTCAAAACAACGCGCTGTCGCAGGAACGGTTTCAAGCAACATATCATGGTCGCGAAAGTGTAAGTGCCAATCATCTGGCTTGATAATAGTAATTTCGTTCATTAGTTACCTACTGTGTATTATTTGATGAAAAGTCGTATAACGAATTATCAATCAATCCATTGGTATAAATCTGCACATACGCTTTTAATCGCTTCTCTAGCTTATCGAGATTCACTGACTCCTGCTTGTCGGGCTGAACAAATGTCACAGGGAGATCCCCAGTTTCAATCATTTCACTTTCTCTCGTGGACAATTTTACATATTTCCCCTGAGACAAAAGCCAGTATGAATCGTCTTCTTTGATAATAGCATCCGACTGGACATCATTTTTCAGCAATGAACGCCCAAATGGCAAAATTTTGTCATTTTCTGGCAAATTTAAGTAATCAACAATAGTCGCCGGTATATCTGTTTGTTGAGCAATGTCTGTCACTATGCCTGAATCTATTTCTTGATTCGGCTGATACAAAATAATTGGAATTTGATGACGCCCTAAGGAGGTTGCAAAACGAGAATCAAAATTATCTGATGTATGATCAGCTGTGATAACGAAAAGCGTATCTTTATACCACTCTTGTTTTGACGCCTTTTCAAAGAAACGCTTCAAAGCAATATCTGAGTACTGGATCACACTGTGCATTGGTATAGCACCTTCTTTAATTCTATCCTTATACTGCTCAGGCAAGGTATATGGCGGATGAGAGCTGATAGTAAAAATACCCGCCATAAATGGCTTAGGCATCTTATCTATTTCATTGATTGTGAACTGAAGAAAAGGCTCGTCAAAAATCCCCCATTGACCATCAAAGTCGGAAGAATCTGGATACTCATTTAGTCCAAAATATCGATCAAAACCAAATCGGTACGTTGTCTCATCAAAATACATACTGCCATTTTTAGCACCATGAAAAAATGCAGTGCTGTACCCGTAAGGCTTTACAATCTGCCCCAAACCATGAACCGTGTTTGACTGATAAGGAGAGCGCATAAAGGCTTCGGACATCAATGAAGGGATACCCACCAAAATAGAAGGAACCGCCTCAATAGAACGACGTCCATTGGCAACTCCATTTGGAAAAAATCGGCTTTTTTTAGAGAGTTCCTCTAAAAATGGAACATAGGAATGCATACCGTAAGGTGGACCAAAATATTCTAAACCAAAGCTTTCTAGTATCAAAATCACCACATTGTGATTGTTGATTGCGGCCACGCCTTCCCTTTGCATTTCGGGGCGCAATGATGCTTTTATATCATCATATGACGAAAAATATGCCGTCCTATCGAGATGATCGGCATCTTCCTTCAACAAAGCAAAAGGTGTGTTTAATACCACTCCCCCCAGACTACTAGAAGGGTAACTGTACGCGTTAAGCGCTCGAATCGGCTTAGATTGAAAGCCTCCCCTAATCGCAACGACAAATACAATAAACAGTGTAAAACACAATAAAAGTGCGAAAAACTTATTTGAAAAAACAAGAGGACAACGGCTTTTTATTTGTGAGAAAAACCAGTAATACGCTATAAGAATCAACGCACCAGCAACGGCATATCCCCAATAAACAACAATAAGCTCAGGCAACTGCGATACAACATCATTGGCCATGGAAAAAACTTCCATACCACTTCGACGACCAGTATATGGAAAATAAATCGTATCAACGAAATTAATGACAACAGCCAAGGCATTGACGACAAAAAGGTAGCAAAAAACCAACACCATATTTGCTTTAAACAGTACTCGAAACCAAGTTGACACAAATAAAAACAGCAGTAAAGGTGCATTCAGGAGCGCTATTGCCGACAAATCAAAACGCACACCATGCCACATAGCGAGGAGCATATTTGTCAATGGCTCAGATGAAAAGTGCCCAAAATTTGCGATAAAAAAATGTAGTCGGGTAAAAGAGTACCCTAACAAGATAAAAAAAAGCCCAATACCCAAAAAGACAAATGGCGTTATATTTTTTTTCTGCCCATTAAGTAAAGCATTTTTTATCATTGCCTACCTTCTCCACCTGAATAAAAAATCGAGTGCTATATGATACAAAAAAAACCGCTATAAAGCGGCTTTTTTTTGTCATTTTTTTACACAATTAACTATTCTTTCTTGGTGCTCTTGGGCGACGCTCACTGCTACGATTTGCATCGCGATCACGGCCGCCACCAGCACTTGCACGACGACGCTCGCCACCATTAGATGGACGACGCTCACCGCCACCAGCTGGACGCTTACGAGTAGAAGGTGCCGCTGCACGCTTATTCAACTCATCAGCATTATCTAGCTTAGCAATGTCCGTACGTTGACCACAAATACGTGTTTTACCCAACTTACCTAGCGCCTCAGCACTTAAGTTTGAAGGCAAATCCACGGTTGCGAAGTCTTCATAGATTTCAATGTGACCAATGAAGCGACTTTCGATGTCCGCTTCGTTAGCAATTGCACCAACGATATTACCTGGCTTAACACCATCACTGTAGCCGACTTGAACTACGTAGCGCGTCATTGATGTATCAGGATCATCTTTCAGCGGCATCGCATCTGCCGTAACAGGGCGAACTTTACGCTCACGCGGGGCACGATCACCTCTATCACCACGATCGCCTCTGTCACCACGATCTGAACGAGAACCATCGCGATCATCACGACGCTCTCTGCGCTCTTGACGAACTTCCATTTCAGACAATAGCAATGGCGTTTTACCTTGAGCCATATGCGCTAAAGCCGCCGCCATTATCAAAGGATCCACTTCATTTTCTTTTTGGTAGCTCCCTACAAGCTCCAAGAAGAAATCAAGGTTTTCATTGTCCATAGCATCCGTGATGCGCTGCTTAAAACGATTAACGCGATGCGCGTTAATATCTGAAGCCGTTGGCAATGTCATACTTTCGATTGGCTGACGTGTCGCACGTTCAATGGCTTGCAACATACGACGTTCACGATGAGCAACGAACAAAATTGCCGTTCCCAAACGACCAGCACGACCCGTACGTCCGATACGGTGAACATAAGATTCCGTATCGTATGGGATATCATAGTTGACCACGTGACTAACACGCTCTACATCTAGACCACGAGCAACAACATCAGTGGCAACAAGAATGTCAATTTGACCATTTTTAATGCGATCAACCGTACGCTCACGCAAGTTTTGACTAATATCACCATTCAACGCTTCACAAGCGTGACCGCGGGCAGTCAGTTTTTCAGCAAGCTCAATAGTCGCAGCTTTTGTACGAACGAAGATAATCATACCGTCATGTTCGTTCATCTCAAGAATACGAGTCAAAGCGTCTAATTTATGCAGACCACTTACTGACCAATATTTTTGAGTAATCGTCATTGCCGTAGACGTTTTTGTGACAATTTTCACTTCTTTTGGATTATTTAAGTGGCGGTTAGCCACTTGTCTAATCACAGCAGGCATTGTTGCAGAGAACAAAGCAATTTGACGTGTCGGTGGTGTTTGCTCAAGGATCCACTCGACATCATCGATGAATCCCATGCGCAACATTTCATCCGCTTCATCAAGAACCAAGGCTTTAATGCCATCTAGTTTTAATGTTTTACGACGAATATGATCCATTACACGACCAGGTGTTCCAACAACAACTTGAACACCACGTTTTAGTTGGCGAAGTTGAGTGTCATAAGACATGCCGCCATAAATAGGCAGAACATGAAAATCCGGAAGGTTGCGGGCATAGCTTTGAAATGCTTCAGAAACCTGAATAGCAAGTTCACGAGTTGGAGCCAGTACAAGTAATTGTGTCGTTTTATCTGTAACGTCAATGCGAGACAGTAATGGGAGCGCGAACGCTGCTGTCTTACCAGTACCCGTCTGCGCTTGCCCCAAAAGGTCTCGACCTTCTAATAGATATGGAATACTTTGCGCTTGGATAGCAGATGGTTGCTCGTAACCTAGGTCAGCAACCGCTTTAAGAACAGGGGCGATTAGGCCCAACGAATCAAATGTAGGCTGAGTATCAGCGTCAGACATGTAAATAAGTACCTTTTATTGGTGAGTATAAGGCCTGTAAGTATTTACATGCCTTAATAGATTTCTTCGGACGAAAATCCGATGGCGAAGTATACGTGAAAAAAGAAAAAAAAGCCAGTAAGGCTCAAAATAAGATCTTACTGGCTAAAATAACCATAACAGGTGCAATTAACGCTTAGAATTGGTCGAATCTGAGTCAATCATAATCGCCAGCCAATGCATTTTGGGGTGCGCCTCAAAAGCCAACTTCATGATAATAGTTAAAGGAATAGAGAGTAACATTCCAACAGGACCAAAAACCCAGCCCCACAAGAGTAAAGAGAGAAAGACCACAAGCGTCGACAGCCCCAACCCCTTCCCCATATAACGTGGTTCAATCACATTGCCAATGATCAAATTAACCGCTAAAAAGCCCGCCGCAGTCAGCCCAGCAGACAAGCTACCCAGTTGTACAAATGCCAACAACACGGCTGGCACAGCAGCAATGATGGAACCAATATTAGGAACAAAATTCAAAAGAAATGCGCACACACCCCATAAGATCGGAAAATCAACACCCAGCAACCAAAGCCACAGAGTAATAAGCACCCCAGTCAGAACACTTACTAACGTTTTGATAACAAGATAACGATTAACCGACTGAATAAAAGATTCAAATTTTTGCAGTGATTGCGACGCATCGTTTAAGGCAATAGACAACTTTTTTGGCAACTCAACCGCCTCAAACAAAATAAAGATAACGATCATGACAACCAAAATAAGATTCGTTAGAGCACTACCTAAGCCACGTAAAGCGTTGGCAACCATCTGCATCAAGGCGGATGGATCAATATACCCTTTCACCTGATCGTACGATATTTGCAAACCCAATCCATTAATAAGCTGGATCAAACGAGACGTTTCTTCAGCAAAGCGTGTCTTGTAACTGGGGAGCTGACTGGAAAAATTATCTAAGGAAGCGCCAACCAAAACCGCTAAAGACCCAATCCCAACCAATATCAGCATCACCACCAATATAATGGCCAACCAAGTTGGCACCCTACGCTGGCGTAAGCTTGACATCATAGGGGCGCAAATAATGGCGATAAACACAGATAGCATAAAAGGTATGACTATTTGTGAGGCCGCTTTTAATCCTGCAATGATGATGATAAAAGCAGCAAAACCGACTAACCAATTCGTACTATTATGTTGTTCGCTCATTTTGGTTCCTTATAGGGGAATAGGATAGATACTTTGTGCATAGTCAGCTAAATCCTGCAACATTATCTGTTTTGCTGCTGGCAAATCTGGTGTTTGGGCAATCTGATTCAAACGCTCAAAATATTGCTCCATATAAATAGAACCACCGCCGTCTTTTTCAAGCAAACGAACTTGACGATACTCTTCCCATTCAACCATTTGCTGCTCACTCAATTGATCAGGATAATTTCGTCCAATATAACGCATCAACATTTCAGACAACCGACGGTCATCAAAAGATAACGTCAGCTCAGACAAACAATCTGACGGTGTTGAGCGAATCGTCTCCATCCTCACCTTATCTTCACGGGAGAAAAAGCCGCCTGAGTACAACATCACATCAGGATCTTTGTGAATCGGCCGCTCCTCTTGCATAAAGACATCGCTGAGCTTAGCTGCCAAACCAGCATAGCCTTTAATAATGGCAAGATTATGGCGACAAACCGAACCATCCAATCCTAGGCGCTTAACAACATCACTGTCTTTTAGGAAGGTCGCCGGCGCTACCGCTGGAGATTTATTGTAGTGGATGACCTTTAAAGGCAGCCGCTCTTCGCCATTAAGCTCTTCTTGACGAGTAAAAACACGATGTCGAATCTCTTCCACACTTAAATCGATTAGAGGTTGAGCATCCGCCATTAAATCAAACACGATGACACCGTTTTTGTTGGTTGGATGTGGCGCAATGGGAACAACAAAGGCAGCATAATGCCTTGCCTGACCAAACATACCTGAAATATGCAAAAAAGGTTTCAGACGAGCAACATCGATAAATTGCTGCAGTTCATGTTTTTGACGCATCTTAAAATAGTAAGCAAATAACTTAGGTTGCTTCTCACGAATTAACTTAGCCATTTCAATAGTGCCATACACATCTGACAAGGCATCATGTGCTTGTTCATGGGCAATACCATTGGCTTTGGTAAGTGCCTCAAGCTTCATTGACACTTGCCCATCATCTCCTTTTGGCCAAACAATACCATCAGGACGCATGGCATAAGTCATACGGACGAGATCAATAATGTCCCATCGAGAACAATGGTTTTGCCACTCGCGCGCGTAAGGATCAATAAAATTACGGTAGAAGCCATAGCGCACAACTTCGTCATCAAACCGAATGCTGTTATAACCCAAAGCACAAGTACCAGGCACCGACAGTTCTGCCTCGATCGCCTGCATAAACTCGGCTTCACACACACCTTCTCTATTGGCATCTTGCGGACTGATACCTGTTAACAAACAAGCTTCAGGCTGAGGCAACACATCCTCCGCGAGACGGCAGTAAAACATGATAGGCTCGCCAATGGGATTAAAGTCAAGATCGGTTCTAATCCCTGCAAATTGCATGGGACGATCACGCGCAGGGTCCGTTCCGGTTGTTTCAAAATCAAACCAAAAAAATGAAGTAGGGCCCGATGAGGTCACAAATAATTCCTGTTAGCCATTAAATAAAAAGGTATTATACGCATCTTAAAGAATATTTGTGAAAGTGCATTTGGCGCTGAGAGGAGTGATGTATGCCAATCCCTGTAAATTGTCCTTGTGGAACAGGTAGTCCTTACGAGATATGTTGTGGCATGTACCATAACAACCCAGGCAGCGCCCCAACAGCAGAAACGTTAATGCGCTCTCGCTATACAGCGTTTGCTATTGGTAATTTTGACTACATCGCAGCCACACAAAAACTTCAAGATGAACCTGACCAATCTGGCTCCGACATACAGGACAGTAATGAACACACTCAGTGGATAAAGCTTGAAATTAATGCGACAGAAGAAGGACTGGAAAAAGACAAAAAAGGGATGGTGGCTTTTTCCGCTCATTTCAAAGAAGGCAAACACATTGGCCGCTTAAGTGAACGGTCCAATTTTAAAAAAGAACAAGGTCAATGGTTCTATGTATCGGGTGAACATGAAATATTGAAGAACACACCGTTGATCAATTCAGAAGCGATGAAATTAGGCCGTAATGACCCTTGTTTGTGCGGATCAGGTAAAAAATTCAAAAAATGCTGCGCCGTTGATTAATGAACGGCGTCCCACTTAGATTGAACATCACGTATCTGATTTTCAATAGATAAGAAACACGCCACTAACTCTGGATCAAAATGAGAATTGGCCGCATTTTTAATATGCTCAAGCGCCTCTTCGACACTCCAAGAGCGTTTATAGGATCGTTTCATCGTGAGCGCATCAAACACATCAGCCAAGGCAACGATTCTAGCCGATTGTGGTATAGCCGTTCCTATTAGACCATAAGGATATCCTGAACCATCCCACTTCTCATGATGCCCTAACGCCACTTCTGCCGCCAATTTAAAAAGTGGTGCTTCACTTTTAATCAGTATTTGATGACCAATCACCGTATGCTGACGCATAATCTCCCACTCCGCTTCATTCAACTTGTTCGGTGATTTTAATATGGAATGTGGAATTCCCACTTTCCCGGTGTCATGAAGAGGCGCGGCTAATTTCAACAACTCAACTTGATCCTCACTCCAGCCAATTGCTCTTGCCAAAATGGCACAATAATCTGCCATGCGCCACATATGCACACCTGTATCAGTATCATTAAGCTGACCAACTTCGCCCAACATACCAATCGCAGACTGTAAGGCATCATCCAACTGCCTTGTTCTGTGTTCAATAATCTGCTTATTTTGCTTATTATTTTCCGCTAACTTCAAATGAGTCGCCACTCTCGACAGAGTGGTCAAAGGCGTTATTGGCTTAGTGATGAAATCAACACACCCAACATTAAAACCCTCTTGTTCATGCTGAGCATCATTAATTGCCGTTAAAAAAATAACGGGGATATCCATGGTTTCAGGAGCCGCTTTAAGTCGTTTACAGACCTCAAATCCGTTCATTCCAGGCATCATAATGTCTAATAGTACAAGATCTGGAGGATAACGATGTATGATATCCAATGCCGCTTGACCGCTTTTTGCCACTTGTACTTGATAGTGTTCGGCGAGAATTTCTTTCAGTAAATCAATGTTTCTCGGTACATCGTCCACGATAAGTACACGCTTATCCTTTAAGCCTATCTGATTCGTTACTTTCATTGTATTCGCCTATGCCTTTTATACAGTAAACCTTACAAAAAACGATTTCTAAAAGACTGCACTTTTAATAGAGCGTCTTGATAATCATAGGATAAAATATCTTCATAAGCCAAAGTCAGAAGATCCAGTCCTTTACTTGAAGCACACTCATTGATAATAAGCGACATCTCTTTTTCAGAAGCTGCATTTCCTTCAATCAACAATTGCTCTAAATCTTCAAATCTTGAAAGAATAAATTCAATATTTTTGCACTTCATGAAAGAGGGATTTTTCTCTTTGCTTTCTTTTAAAATCTCTCTCTGGTAACTGGACATGTAAAAAGACATCTTTTCAATCAAGAGATAAGGATCTAAAGGTTTAAATATCACATCATCAATGCCCGAGTTTTTTAGGTCATCATTCTTTATGTTAAAAGTATCCGCAGTTAAAACAAGTATAGGTGGTTTCCTGTCACCGAGTGACTGAAAAATCTTCTCACTGGCCTGAAAACCATCCATAACAGGCATCCTAATATCCATAATTATCAAGTCATAGACATTAGAAAGAGACTTATTAACCGCTTCCTCACCGTTTTCAACCCAATCCACTGAGGCACCGACCTTTTCAATAATAGCTTTCACAATATTCGCATTAATTAAATTGTCTTCCGCTAACAAGACAACTTTATTTTTTAATTTCACAATTTCATTAGATGCATTTGGAATCGATGGCGCTGGTAAAGAGACAGCTTCCTCATTTCTCGATTCTAAGAAAAGTATCAGCTTAGTTATATTGTTAGGCGTCACCAGTCCTGATGAGAGATATTTTTTGTCATTTATTTTCCTTCCTGTTAAAAACAATACCTTTTCACTTAAAAAATACTCCATTTGCTCGAATACAATCGATTCAGCATCAAGCCAATGACGGCTAGCTATAACAGCGGCATTACAATCTAAGAGATCTGCTGTACTCCATTCGGTATAGCTGCCAACATCAAGCACCTTTAATAAATGAATCATTTCCTTATCTTCTTTTATACAAGCGATGTTTTCCAAATGAGAGTAAACTGAATTTTTATCTGGCTTGTATGGAAGATTAATTAGAAAGGTGCACCCCTCTCCCAAAACACTTGTGTAGGAAATAGTCCCCCCCAACAAAGCGACTAATTTTTGTGTGATACTCAGTCCAAGACCCGTTCCGCCATAAAGGCGAGTCGTGCTACTATCCGCCTGCTTAAATACATCGAACACATCAACACCATCTTGAATCCCGACACCACTATCTTTTACTTCGATGAGCAAGTTTTGATGACTGGTTAAAGACACGTTAACGTGCACAAAACCTTTGTGGGTAAATTTGATTGCGTTACCGACCACATTGAGCAAAATCTGCTGCAATCTTACCTTATCCCCCACTAAGCAATCGACAATCAAGAAACTGCGTGATACAAAAAAATCAATATCTTTGGATACCGCTACTGTTTCATGGCTTTGATATACATACTCTAAAACATCATCCAAACTAAAAGTTTTCTCTTCTAATTCCAGTTTACCGGAATCCACTTTAGAATAATCTAATATACTATTAATTATTTCAAGCAAACTATCGGCAGACTTTTGAATTTTTATTACTTTTTCACGGTGGTCTTTTTCTAACGCCTCGTCTAAAAGCAAGTAACTAAAACCGATAATAACATTCATCGGCGTTCTAATTTCATGACTCATTGTTGCTAAAAACTCGGACTTTATCTTCAAGGCTTTTTCTGCCGAATGAACGGCCACTTCTAATTCATCAGCTAGCTTTTGTGCTCTATTATACGACTCACGAGCAACCTTTAATTGTTTAAAAAGCATCAATATTATGAAGATCATAGTTATGGTTAATAATGCAATCAAAGAGCCTAAATAGAGAAATAGACCCAAAGAGTCATTTCTTTGTTTCACTTTTTCTTCTGATCTAAAAGCGACCGTCTCCAACACAGCACGCTCTATTTTCTTAGATAATTCATCAACCTCATTGATTAATAATGCGACATCCACTTCCGTCTTGTTCAGGAAAAGTAAATGATCGATGATGGTTATTTTCATTTTAAAAAAAGCCAATAACTCATCAGAGTTTTCAAGCCGATCAAACAGCATTTTCAATTGACCTTTTTCCAATATATGCACACGGCTGTATAAAATATCAAACCGTGTTCTGGCATTTTCAAGACGCTCATCCGTGAATCCATCTGACAATAAATCAAGCGCACTTCTTAGTTTTAATGCCTCTCTATCCAATTGATAAGCCGCCCACATGGCATCCTCTTCTACGGCAGACATAATGACTTTTTGCCTATCAACTAACTCAGAGAAAATAAGTACCGATGCTCCCATAAAGATAACGGCAGAAAATACTAACACAAAAAATGGAGAGAACTGCCTATCCGCTATCTTGTTAAATATAGGCAAAAAATGGAAGCGCATGATACTGCTACTCCACGCTTATTGATTTAATCTGCCAAACTGATCGATTGTAAATCACTTCATTATTTAAACTTGCAACATCACTGAAAGGGTACAATAAAAACAAAGGGCCTTTGGTTCTAACAGACATGGGCTGCCCGTTAATATCCATGGCTAGAATGACTTTATAGTCATAAGCATCTTCAACCGGAACAACTGCACTAAAATCATTCAAAGCTGTAACAGTTAAGGTACCGGATTTCACACCAAGAGCAGCCATCAAAGATTTGAGCAATGGGCCTCGATACACATCAGCGCCTTCACTCCAAGGTGTCGTTGTCTTTTGCTCAACCACCTCTAATTTCATAAGCATTTCACGATCAAATTCAGCGGTTTTGCTGTCTGTATTAGTATTTGTTATGTTGCCAGTAACGGTTAAGATCACAGGACCTGTCGGTTTGGACAGTGCATGTGCATACAAACTGGAGCAAACCGACATGCCAAATACAATCAAACCAACAGCAAAATATTGTTTCATTTCCAACACCTTAAATTAAAATGAGTTTTATAATTTAGGAGTATAGAGAATAAAAAACCACTTTCCATCTCGCAGTTACGAAATGATACGCTTTCTACACCAAGTAAAACAAAGACCTAACAATAGACACAAAAAAAGCTGCAAAGGCAGCTTTTTCTACAGGACAATCTCTTTACCAAAGTAACGCACTAAGGCACGGGTTGACCTTGGGAGGCAATCCAAATACGAAACCAATCATCATCACTAAGTGAAATTGACATACCATCAACCGCGGCCGCTAAACGCGCAATTTTCCCAGAACCCATAACAGGACAAATACCAGCTGGATGACGCAATAACCAAGCTACAACAATCTGATCAGTCTCGCAGTTTTTTTCCTGCGCCAAATCACTCAATATCGTTTGCACACGCTTGGCCTTTTCACTGGAACCTGAGAACAGCTCACCACCAGCAAAAGGCGACCAAGCCATTGGCGTCACAGCGTGTTGCTGTAAATGGTCCAAGGTACCATCTTCAAAGTGCCGTAAAGCCAAAGGGGATAATTCTACCTGATTAGTAATCAAAGGAGCATCAAGACGAGATTGCAACAAATCAAATTGACGAGGGGTAAAATTCGACACACCAAAATGCTTTACCTTACCAAGCGTGAACAACAAATCAAACGCTTGTGCCACTTCATCCGCATCCATCAAAGGGCTTGGACGATGCAGCAGGAGAGTATCAATGTACTCACACTGTAAATTAGCCAGTGACTTATCAACACTGGCTAAAATATGTTCAGCACGATAATCGTAACGATGAACCTGTATATCAGGACGGCTCTCAGATGGCAGCAATATTCCACACTTGGTCACAATCTCCATTTTAGCGCGTAATGCTGGCTGGAGCTTAAGCGCTTTACCAAATAGAGCTTCGCACTGGTAACCACCATAAATGTCGGCATGATCCAATGTCGTTACGCCTAAATCCAGACACGCTTGAATAAAACCTAGCGTTTCTTCAGATGTCATATTCCATTCTTGTAGGCGCCAAAAGCCTTGGGCGATACGAGACCCTTCGAAACCAAGAGGATGATACTGATGTCTCATAAATTTTTTCCTATATGTCATTATTTTATTAATGAGCATTCTAAAGAGACTTGATGATAAAAAACAGCAAACTGAGTGAATTTGCAGAACTGACAGCAAACCTCATCAAAGGTATACTATTGCGTATTCAAGACTGACCTCTTCAGAAAGAGCGATGCGACCACCTAACAACGGACATACTATAACGAATAAATTACGGCCAATATCGAACACTTATCATTCACACGCAGCGACTCAACGAAGCGCAAAGTCGAAACAATAACACCACTGTGATGGACATAATAATGAATTCAATTACGCTAGGCCCTCTTTCTAAAGCCGATGGAGAAATCCAGATTCCAGGCTCAAAAAGCCTTTCAAACCGTATTTTATTGTTAGCAACGCTAGCAAAAGGCACAACAAGAATTACCAACCTACTAGACAGCGATGACATTCGTCGTATGCTAGAAAGTCTCACCCAGTTAGGCGTGAACTACACCTTAGAAGATAGCGGTACAACCTGTGTACTAGAAGGCCTTGGCGGTCCAATTCAAGCCGACTTTGGCGACTTATTCCTTGGTAATGCTGGCACAGCTATGCGTCCCTTAACGGCTGCGCTTTGCCTAGGCAAAGGAGAGTTTCATCTGCATGGTGAGCCACGCATGCACGAACGCCCCATTGGCGACCTTGTTGATGCGTTGCAAGCACTGGGGGTAGACATCGCGTACGAAGGTGAAAAAAATTACCCACCACTGCGCATCAATGCTAATGGCTTATCTGGCGGAGAAGTCTCCATCAAAGGCAACATCTCAAGCCAATTTTTAACCGCCATCTTGATGAGTGCGCCTTTGGCAAAAAGTGATTTAACCATCAAAGTGGATGGCGAATTAGTCTCTAAGCCATACATCGACATTACCTTGCACGTTATGAAGCAATTTGGTGTAGAAGTAGAGAACCAGAATTACCAAGCATTTATTGTGAAAGGCCAACAAACCTACCAAAGCCCAGGCGAAATCATGGTGGAAGGCGATGCGTCATCGGCGTCTTACTTTTTGGCCGCCGCCGCCATTGCCGGCGGAAAAATAAAAGTACATGGAGTTGGCACAGACAGTGTACAAGGCGATGTTAAATTTGCTGATGTATTGGCAAAAATGGGGGCGAAAATCACCTATGGCCCAACATGGATCGAAGCGGAGCATAGCCACTTAAACGGTATTGATATGGACATGAATCACATCCCAGATGCGGCCATGACCATCGCAACCACCGCCCTATTTGCCAAAGGCCCAACAACGATTCGCAACATCTACAACTGGCGCGTAAAAGAAACCGACCGCCTGTATGCTATGGCCACTGAACTGAAAAAACTCGGTGCTGACGTAATTGAAGGCGAAGACTTCATTACTGTTAATCCCGTTGAGAAGCTTCAACATGCGGCCATTGACACCTACAATGATCACCGCATTGCGATGTGTTTCTCTCTGGTGGCTTTTTCTGATACACCAGTGACCATAAACGATCCTGGCTGTACTTCAAAAACCTTCCCAACGTATTTTGAACTGTTTCATTCTATAGCAAGCTAAAAGCTTGCATAACTCCTTACCCTTTCTTCAAAGGTAAGGAGTTATGATACTCAAAGCCACAAACTCTGGCTCTTGTAGCCTTTACTATTATTGAATTAGCACTAAGTTATGACCATAAGTGATTGATTCCCGCGAATGCTGGAATGACGATCATGGCTATGATTATTAGCACAGCTAAGAGGCAAGTAATTACACCCGAAGAGATAAACATTCAGTCAAGCTCTTGATCAGTCACATCCATTCGCTCATGCAAAACTCTTACTATTTCAAGTTTTGTCTGGCTGGTCTGATATAGAACCAGATGATGCCTAAAATGAATCTTCCGAATGCCAGCTAAAATATCGTCCGCAGAGCGACCTAATTTTGGCGAAAGAACAAGTTTATTAATTAACTCAGACATTTCATTAAGATAGTTATCTGCTTGAGCAACTCTCCATTCTTCATAGGTATATTGCCAAATCACTCATCATATCATTACGAGCAAGCGGCCTAATTACGATATCAAGCATCGATCCCTGCCCGTCCCTTTGCCTCCGCAATAATACTAGCAACATTAAAATCTGCTGCCTGACCACTCTCTAAACCAGCAGCAACAGCAGAGCGCAAAGCCTTCAATTTCACTTGATAAACTTCGTCTTGTTGCATTTTTAGACATTATTAACTCAACTAACAACCACCGAAAAATAAAAAAGCCCCAGCTTTTTGAAGGCTGGGGCAAGGCTCTCAATACAAAGGGAAATGCATCGATAAAACACTAAGAATGGGGTTGTGCTGGCGTTTCTAGCTTTTCAATTTGCTCAGGTGTTAGCAAGGCATACAAGCTTGCACGGTTTTTTGCGTAAGCAAGGGTAAGATCTTCTGTTAACTCGCCCGTTTTTTCAGCAAGATCATCAACCTTGTCTAGGTAGTCTTTTGAGCTTGGTGACAAACTACTTAACTCCATTTGAGTCGTTTGTAACTGCTCTTGAATGTTACGGATGGCCTTACCATCTTTTTCGAAAAGATCAGATACTTTCAATTGTGTTTTCTCGTCCAAGCCAAGCTGTTGCGCTATACGGCTTGCTAACTGCTCATGACTAGGCGCGGCATTTATCGGAGCCTCTTGTGTCGTTTGATCTTGCATTGCCTCACCTTGTGGCGCTTTTGTTTCTGCAAAAGCACTCACAGCCACACCGGTTATAATCGCGGCACTCAAACCGATAACACCCATCATTCCTGCTTTTTTACGATTAAACATAGTTAGCTCCTTAAGCTTTGTTTCCTGTTTGGATGAAATCTATTATGTCTAATTATTTGTCAAACAGTGTCAAAGAGAGTGAATCGAGATGCACAACTTGTCATGAGAGCGTAAGGGAAAATGCGCATTCACGGATTTTCCCTACTAACCAAGCAAGGATGAACATATTCTTAGAAATGGAATCAAATGGCTTGACGCGCCATTCTCTTTTTAACGGTGTGAAAGGGCTGGGTCCCAATCTTTCCAAACAACGTCGCGCCCCTGCTTACGAATCATTGCCATAATATCCGCAACGGGACGCTCATCACTTATCTCAAATTGCTCAAGAGCCTCTTGAGCGTCCTCTGCGTAGCCACCCGGTTGCGTTTTCGATTCTGCACTCATCGTCGTAAAGCCCATCCGCACTGCGTGATGGCGAAACTCTGGTGATTCGCGAGTAGACAGGCTCATCTCCAAATCTCGATCAAACAAACGCCAAGCCGCGATCAACTGAACCAATTGACGATCCGAAATCACCGACTTGGGAACTATGCCACCTTCACAAGGACGAATACGGGGAAATGCCACACTAAACCGGCTACGCCAATAACGCTTTTGCAAGTGTCGCAGATGATGCGCCATCATCACCGAATCCGTACGCCAATCCTCCAAGCCAAGCAACACACCCAAACCAATTTTATGAATACCTGCCTGCCCAATACGATCAGGTGCGTCTAGACGATAATTGAAGTTAGACTTATTGCCGCGCAAATGATGCTCAAGATACGTCGTACGGCGGTACGTCTCTTGATACACCAGCACACCATCCAAACCGATATTTTGCAGCTGTTTATAGTCCCTCACCTCTAACGGTTGCACTTCCATAGAAAGCTGACTGAAATGCGGCTTAATGAGCGGAATCATGCGCTCAAAGTAAGGCATAGAGACTCTATTGGTCTCGCCAGTCACTAAGAGAATATGATCGAAGCCTTTGCTTTTAATGGCAACCACTTCCTTTTCTATCTGCGATTCATTCAGCGTGAGGCGCTTTATCGCATTACTCATGGAAAAGCCACAATAAGTGCATTCATTCGCGCAGGTGTTAGACAAATACAAAGGTGCGAATAAACTCACCGTATTGCCAAAGCGCTGTAAGGTTAGCCGCTCACTTTTCGCCACCATCTCCAGCAAATACGGCTCTGCCGCAGGGGAAATCAAGGCAGCAAAATCCGTCACATCCAATTTACTCTTGCTCAAGGCGCTTAATACATCTTGCTCGGTTTTCTCTTGATGAGATTGTGTCACCGCTTGCCAGTCTGTACTGTCGACAAAATGGCTAAACTGACCTTTTACTGCTGGGCTTTGTTCTAACATGCGAATTTTTTGACTGGCTTCCTCCATCATGACAGAGCCCCAATGAAATCCGTCAATGGGCTGGTGGCATTCGCTTGTAAACGTTTTTCACCCAACCCCGATTCATAAGCCATACGCCCTGCTTCCACAGCGAGTTTAAAGGCCTTACCCATTTGAGCCGGCTGCTTAGCAACGGCCATGGCCGTATTGACCAATACCGCATCCGCACCAATCTCCATCGCCAACGCAGCGTCGGACGGCGCTCCAATGCCTGCATCGACAATCACAGGCACCCTACTTTGCTCAATGATAATTTCCAAAAAAGGGCGACTCGCCAAGCCCATGTTAGAACCAATGGGCGACCCAAGCGGCATCACACACTGGCAACCCACTTCTTCTAAGCGTTTGCAAAGCACAGGGTCAGCATGAACATAAGGCATGACCACAAAGCCTTTTTTGATCAATTCTTCCGCGGCCAACAAGGTTTCCATACCATCTGGCATCAAATAACGTGGATCTGGGTGAATTTCTAATTTCACCCAGTCTGTCTCCAACGCTTCCCTAGCAAGCTCTGCCGCAAAAACCGCTTCCTTCGCGGTACGAGCACCAGATGTGTTGGGCAATAACTTCATACCCTGACGCTGCAGAGGCAGGAGAATATTGTCCGTTTGATTTTTTAAGTCCATACGACGCAAAGATAAGGTCACCAACTCACTTTCACTGACGGCTAAAGAGTCCATCATGGCCTGAGCGCTGGCATATTTGCCTGTGCCAGTAAATAATCGAGAATGAAATTCGTGTCCGGCAATCAATAAAGATGACATGTTAGCCCCCAGCAATAGATTCAAAAATAAACACCTGACTTTGTTCATTCAACTTAGTCGTGCGCCACAAACTTTTTGGTACGACTTGTTGATTGATCGCTATGGCAATGCCTTGTTGGCTTTTCTCTAACTCAAGCAGTAAATCTTCGAGGGTATTCCCAACAAATTCATAAGACTCTTCGTTTAGCACAATCTTCATCGCTCACCCCTCACATGGTTCTTGAAGGCCATCATTAAAGATCGTATTGCGACTTCTGGTTCTATCGCTTTGGTGATGGCTGTCACTAAAGCAACACTATCGACTCCCGTTTGTGTGACAGCCGGTAAACGTTCGACTGTAATGCCACCAATGGCCACCGTGGGAAAGGCACCTTTTAATAGCGTGGCATAATGAGCAAGGCGCGTTAAACCTTGCGGTTGAGATGGCATGTCTTTGGTTTTCGTGGGAAAAATATGCCCTAACGCGATGTAACTTGGCTGAATAGATTGTGCACGCGCAATTTCATAGTAGCCATGTGTACTGATGCCGAGACGCAATCCGGCTGCTTGAATTTGCGTCAAGTCCGCCACATCCAAATCCTCCTGACCAAGATGAACGCCATACGCACCAAACGTAATAGCGTGCTGCCAATAATCATTAATAAAGACTTGAGCGTCGTATTCTTTTCCCAGGCGAATCGCCTGTTGAATTTTATGCTTTAAATCAGCATCGTTAGGCTCTTTGATGCGCAACTGGGCAATTTTCACACCTTGCTTAAGCACGAGTTCTAACCAAGCCACGGAATCCACCACTGGATATAAACCCATTTTACCAAGATCCATCTTGGCAAACGGCTGATTCATGGACATTATTGGTGAGAATGGTGAGACAATCGTTGGCATATTTTCAATCTGAAGCGGCCAACCAGGTCGTCCTAATGGCCCAGCGCCAGCACCTATTTGCACACCTGTTTTCAATGCACCCGTGATATAGGCTTTCGCCATGGCTATGGCATCTAGAAGATCGTAGCCATGGGCAATAAAGCTCGCCAACGCGGTCGATAAGGTGCAACCTGTACCACGGGTATTATGCACGGTGAGTTTTTCGTAGGAAAACCCAACGATAGTGTCACGATCTACCAACCAATCTATGGCTTGTTCTGAGTTTGAGTGCCCCGCTTTTAACAACCACGCACATTTTGATGTCGATAGGTACGCGGCTAATTGACCTTGTATATCAACTGCTGGTTGTTGAGCCGATAAACCTGTTAACCGCTCAAATTCCATCAAGTTAGGGGTAATAACATCCACAACAGGCAGCAAGCACTCTAATAAGCAAGCCCCAACAGAATCTTGCTGTAAGCGATTACCCGATTCACTGCTCGCGGCCATCACAGGATCAAACACCACCAGCACATGAGGGAAATTCGCTTTAATAGTCTGTACCCAAGAAGCGCACGCTTTGACAATCTCAACAGAAGGTAGCAAGCTAACCTTAATGGCCGCTGGCGGCACATCATCGAGCAAGGTTTGCCATTGCTCATTGAACATAGTCAGCGAAACGGGCTCCACAGAACGTACGGCTTTCGAGTTTTGTGCGGTAATACACGTCACAATGGTTTGCACGTGGCACTCTAAATCTTGCCCTGTGCGCAAATCCGCTTGAAGCCCAGCGTGGGCGGACGAATCCGATCCACCCACACACCAGACCACAGGAGGTTTTATCGACATAAATCCTCCTTATCCTTACAGGGATGTTTCTTTTAGTTTATCCGTTGTGAGATAGACATCACTGCCTAACTCACGGAATTGCTCAGACATTTTTTTCATACCGGTTTCGGCTTCGCTGATACCAATAGCATCCGACTTTAAAGCACTCACATCGATCTTCTGCGCTTCAAGTTCTAAGCCTTTGGCGTAGTCGCGCACCTCTTGAGTGATTTTCATTGAGCAGAATTTCGGTCCACACATAGAGCAAAAATGCGCCACCTTACCAGAAGCTTGAGGTAAGGTTTCATCATGATAAGAACGGGCGGTTTCTGGGTCTAAAGACAGGTTAAACTGATCCTCCCAACGGAACTCAAAACGCGCTTTTGATAAGGCGTTATCGCGAATTTGTGCTCCCGGATGACCTTTGGCCAAATCCGCCGCATGGGCCGCAATTTTATAAGTGATTAACCCCTGTTTAACGTCTTCCTTGTTGGGTAAGCCTAGGTGTTCCTTTGGCGTTACGTAGCACAACATGGCACAACCGTACCAGCCGATTTGCGCCGCCCCAATACCAGAGGTGATGTGATCGTACCCTGGTGCAATGTCTTGAGTTAACGGCCCTAATGTATAAAACGGCGCTTCATGACAATGCTTCAACTGCTCTGTCATGTTCTCTTCGATCAACTGCATTGGTACATGCCCAGGTCCTTCAATCATCACTTGCACATCGTACTCCCAAGCAATTTTTGTCAGTTCGCCCAAGGTACGAAGTTCCGACATTTGCGCTTCATCATTGGCATCCATAATCGAACCCGGGCGCAAGCCATCCCCCAAAGACAAGGCCACATCGTAAGCCGCACACAGCTCACAAATGTCACGAAAACGCTCGTAGAGAAAACTCTCTTTATGGTGCGCTAAACACCATTTCGCCATGATGGAACCACCACGGGAAACAATTCCTGTCAGACGCTTAGCTGTCATGGGCACATAACGCAGCAAAACACCCGCATGAATGGTGAAGTAATCTACTCCCTGCTCCGCCTGCTCGATCAGAGTGTCGCGAAACACGTCCCAATTAAGATTCTCAGCGACACCATCGACTTTCTCTAAGGCTTGATAAATCGGCACAGTGCCGATTGGCACAGGTGAGTTACGCAAAATCCATTCACGAGTTTCATGAATGTTTTTACCCGTCGACAAATCCATTACCGTATCCGCGCCCCAACGAGTCGACCACACCAGCTTTTCTACCTCTTCTTCAATGGAAGACGTCACGGCAGAGTTACCAATATTGGCATTCACCTTTACCAAAAAGTTACGCCCAATGATCATCGGCTCGGATTCAGGATGATTGATATTATTAGGAATGATGGCACGACCTCTTGCCACTTCATCGCGAACAAACTCCGGCGTAATACGCGTTTGCAGGTTCGCTCCAAAGCTCTGACCAGGATGCTGTCGCAATAACAACTCGCTCTTTATAGCATCGATATTTTGATTTTCACGTAAGGCAATGTATTCCATTTCTGGGGTGATAATACCTTGGCGCGCGTAATGCATTTGCGTCACACACTTACCTTGACGAGCCCTACGCACTTTGGACAATTCTTTGAAACGCAACTCGTCCAGAGACGAATTTTCTAGACGTGACTGAGCAAACTCAGAAGACACACTTGGCAATATTTCGGTGTCATCACGTTTATCAATCCATGACGCACGCATAGGAGCCAAACCACGATATACATCGATGTTTTCCTGTGGGTCCGCATAGGGGCCTGAGCAATCGTATACATAGATGGCTTCATTGGGCTCAAAAGTCAGATTATCTGGATCGGAGCCAATCGGCGTGTCCGTCAAATTAATCTTACGCATTGGCACACGAATCGAGTCATCTGATCCGGTTAAGTAAATGCGCTCGGAAGCGGAGAAAGGTCTTGCTTGTAATGATTCTATAAAAGACTTCGCCGCTTGGCGTAATGCTTCACGAGAGGGCTTTTTAGAGGTATTCGCTGGTTTATTACTGGATTCATTTGTAGTCGACATGAGCACTTCCCTTATTATAAAAATGGAGAATTGCTTGTCTGGGTGCTGTTTCACAGGCAAACGCATTAAGGGCGTTTATTGCAAAACATGAACCCTGAATTTTAGTAGAAAAGAGGCTTTACATGATAAGACCACATCGATTCCATAAAATTCAGGAGTTCATTCGATGCAGAAAAGAAAAAGTGAAGATTTTCTTGTTTCCTACGCGGGTATTAACCCGATCAGGTTCTGCGGATCCCGCATTTAATAATGCGATCTCAGCCAAATGGCACTCCGACAAGTAGGCCTGAGTATACTCAGTCTGATCGGAATGTAAACACCCATATTTTCTATGGGTGTTTATCTAAGAAACGTGACGAGAGCTCACTCGCTCTGCATTTCCAGTGCCATTTTATAAAGATGATTTTTCTTTTCACCCGTTAATTTGGCTGCCATCGCGGCGGCTTGCTTAACTGGCAAATCTTCGAGCAAAATGGTCAAAATTCGCCTCGCTTCTAACTCTGCTTCATTGCCACTTTCTTGCGTAAAACTCAACATCACGACGAATTCACCACGCAGTTGATTGGCATCGGCATCAAACTGAGCCAGAATCTCAGACGCGGTTCCAGACAAAAAAGTCTCAAAAGTTTTTGTCACTTCACGAGCCAACACTAATTGAGCATCGTCACCGTACACTTTTTGAACATCGGCGATGGAATCATACACACGGTGCGTAGACTCGTAGAAAACCACGGTACCTGTCTGCTTTTTCCAGGCTTCAAATAAGTCACAGCGGCCTTTAGATTTAGCGGGAACAAAGCCGGCAAAAAAGAATTGGTCAGTTGGTAAGCCAGAGGCACACAAAGCCGCAACCAAGGCACAGGCACCGGGTATGGGCACCACTTTGTGCCCATTTTCACGTAGCGCATGGACCACATGATAACCTGGATCTGAAATCAGTGGCGTGCCTGCGTCAGAGACCAAAGCAACATTTTTACCTTCATCAAGTAAACTTGCCACATAATCGGCTTTGTCTTTTTCATTGTGATCATGAATAGAAAATAATTTTGCTTCGATGGCAAAATGATTGAGTAAACGTCGAGTATGGCGCGTGTCTTCCGCTGCAATATAGTCTACATCACGTAAAATTTGCTCGGCTCTTTTGCTAAAATCGTCTAGATTTCCAATTGGGGTTGCAACTATGTATAACGACCCTCTCGCATCATCAGAACTATGTGGTAACATGTTGCCTCTTTTATTTGTCATTTTGTAAGCTTATGAGCCTCATTAATTATCGCATCATATCATTAACTCTATGCTCTTTTCTTCTGAGTGCCTGTAATTCCATGAATTTAAACATGGATGCACAGCAAAACACCGCCCAATACACAAGTAACGGCTCGACACAAGAAGGAACGCTACCACCCAGCATATACCACCCTTTTAAAGGAACTGGTGTGTCTGGGTCTTTGGCAGATGCCTACAATTCCGCCAAAATTGACTATGAACAAGGTGAGTATCAACACACCATAGACACACTCGAAAATAAAGTGCTGCCTACTAATTCACCTATTCAATTTGATGCGTATTTATTAGCGGCCTTGGCCACCGCCAATTTAGACGATTCAATAGAGGCTTTAAATTATCTATCGCAAGCAGGTAAGCTTTCTAGCGCAAGCTATCCTGACAATCAGAATAAGCTGAAACAGACAAAAGCTTCTGTTTTGGAATATTTCGGTAGTTGGGTCGAAGTCGTCATGCTACGCATGGACTTAACGTACAACCTGCCACTTAGCGAAGGTGAAGAAAATCAAACCCGCCTCTGGATGGCAGTGCAAAATCTAACGCAGAATGAGATAGAAGAGCTGTACAAACAACAGAACCCTATCCTTAACGGTTGGCTAAACATTAGCAGCATTTTACGAGATCAGTCGCTGTCGATAGAACAGCAAATCAATGTGTTCAAAAAGTGGCAGTCTGAAAACCCTAGCCACCCCGCAGCCATTTCACCGCCACAAGACTTTGAAATTATGTCATCAGTTGAAAAGATGGCACCAAAGAAAATTGTCTTGATGCTGCCGATGAGTGGAAGCCTAGAACGCGCTTCTCAAGCCATTGTGGATGGCTTTTTTGCCAGCTTCTACAATCAAAAAGAAGCCAGACCACAAGTCAGTATTGTCAACGTGAATGAATATCAGAACATTACTGAGGCACTTAATGCGGCCAACGAGAAACAACCTGATGTGATCATCGGCCCGCTACAGAAAAACAATGTGGCGCAAATTAGCCGCTTAGAACTTCCTTATCCCGTTATTGCGCTTAATCAACTGGATTTTAACCAATACACTAAGAATCTATATCACTTCTCTTTGAGTGCCGAAGACGAAATTCACGAATTGATTAATTTTGCGAAACAAGAAGGCGCAACCAAAGCAGCCATTTTAAGCACGCAAGACACATGGGCACTGAAACAAAGTGATGAGTTTAGAGCCGCGGCTGTTGATGAGAACATCACTATTACATCAAATCAATCGTATGCCAACACACCCCAAGGCCGACAAGATGCCATACAAAAACTTTTATTGATTAATGAAAGCTACGCCCGTAAACGCCTGGTAGAACAATGGACAGGAGTCAGTGTCGACAGTATTGCTCGATCTCGAGAAGATTTAGATTACGTTTTTTATGTTGGCAAGCTCAATGACGCCAAACAAATACGGCCTCTTCTAGATTTTTACTTTGCCGATGAAATTCCGATGCTAGCCAGCAGCACACTTAATGACAGCGCTCTTGATAGATCGATCAAACCTGGTGATATAGAACGCATCCTCTTTACAGAAGCGCCAGCTCTAACCCCAAATAGCAATGTACTTGATGAGCTGCCTAAAAATCAAAATTCAAATATTCTACGACGCCTTCAAGCACTGGGCGCAGACTCGTATTTATTAGCCAATAAGTATCAATTATTCACGTTACTTCCAAGCACTAAGATTTCAGCCAACACTGGCATTATCACCATGGATAAAGATGGCATCTTTCACAAAAGACCTGTCATCATGACTTACCAAAAAGGAAATTTGGTTTATGCAAACAGCCCTGAATTTTTTGAGAAAAAGGAAAACACCGAAAAATAACGGCGAAAGAGCCGAACAGGCTGCAGAAGACTTTCTTCTCAAACAAGGGTTACGCTTTGTAGAACGAAATTTTTTCTGTCGCCTGGGGGAAATTGATTTAATTTTTCTTGATCAACACACGTTTGTTTTCATCGAAGTTCGGTTTCGCGCGAACAGCGCGCATGGCAGCGCCGCTGAAAGCCTTGGTCACTCTAAGCTGAAGAAAGTGCGCAACAGCGCGGCTTTATGGCTACAAAAGAATAATAAAGAAAATAACGCGAGTCGTTTCGACGCAATTTTATTTGACGAAAAAATAGACACTCAACATTTAACTTGGCTTAAAGCAGTATTTTAATCACTATGGATTTTCAAGAAGCAATCTACACACAATTTGCCCAGAGTTTTGAAGCACAACAACAAGCACTGGAAAGTTTACCGCCTTATATTGAACATGCCGCCAAGGTCATTTTTTCAAGCATTGCTTCTGGCGGAAAAATCATTTGCATAGGAAACAGCACCGGCTCTCACCTTGCTCAATATTTCAGCACCTTGATGCTGGATAGGATGGACAGAGAACGCCCAGGCTTACCCGCTATCAATCTTAGCGGTGAGGGCTCTGCCCTATTGGCAATCACTCACAATGACAGCTACCATGACGTCTTCTCTAAACAAATAACGGCGCTCGGCAATCAAGGCGACATACTGTTTGTGATAGCCAACCGCGGCAACACATCACCTATAATACAAGCCATTCAAGCAGCCCATGAGCGCAAAATGAGTATAGTCGCACTGACAAGCCCAGAAGCCAAAAACGTTTCTTCTCTAACCTCTCAGGACGACACAGAAATAAAGATAAACCTACTTGGCACAGCCAGAGTACACGAATGCCAGCTTAGCGTTATCCATATTTTGGTTGACCTACTAGAACGCCAACTGTTTGGCTACGAAGACTAAAAACCAACAACAAAAACACCTTTATTTTAAAGCAAAAAAAAAGAGCGCTAACAAAGTGGCTCTTTTTATATTGCTAAATTCAGCTAAGCCGAACAATTTACTTTATTTGACAACCTTAAGCTGAAACCCTTTCTTAGGCTCTGGTGTTGTTGGTGGTGTCGGCTCATCGTGAAATTCTTCATGCGGAAACACAAAGCCATCACCATTTTCTTTCGCATATAAAGCCAGCGCCGCTCGCATAGGCACGTAAACCTGCATAGGCTTGCCACTAAAACGAGCCTCAAAAGAAACTGCCTCTTTATCCATAATCAAATGACGCACAGCCGACATACCGATGTTCAATACTATCTGGCCATCTTTTACAAACTCAGTAGGCACAACAACATCTTTCTGATCTGCATCCACCAGCAAATAAGGTGTCATCTCATTATCCGCCACCCAAGCATAGGCAGCATTTAACAAATAAGATCTTTTCGGTAACATTCTTCCTCCGACCTAATTAATATTTAGTAAAAAAAAGGAGCACTAAGCTCCTTTTTTGTGACTTGATACAACCGCTTCAGAGGCTGAAGCTAGTCTAAACGCATCTCTTGTTCTGCTTCAGAAAGACTTTCTTGGAAAGACTCACGAGAAAAAACAAGATCCATATATTTATAAAGCGCTCTTGCCTGATCTTTTGGTATCTCTACACCCAATATAGGTAAACGCCACAATATCGGAGCCAAGCAGCAGTCTACTATTGTAAATTCGTCACTCATGAAGTAAGGCTTTTCTTCAAAGATTGGAGTAACGTTAAGCAGACCTTCACGCAACTCTTTCTGCGCTTTAGCAACCGCTTCTTTATCTTTGCTCGTCAAAATCAAATCAACTAATTTTGCCCAGTCACGCTGAATACGGTACATAAACAAACGGCTTTCAGCACGAGCAACAGGATATACAGGCAACAATGGCGGATGTGGGAAACGCTCGTCTAAGTATTCCATCATCACATTTGGCTCATAAAGAACCAAGTCACGATCTACCAATGCTGGAAGCTCATTGTATGGATTTACATCGGCCAGCTCATCCGGCTTATTAAACGGGTCTACATCTATGATGTCCACTGTGACGGCTTTTTCGGCCAATACAATACGAACTCGATGGCTGTAATGATCTTCTCCATCAGAAAAGAACGTCATTGAGGAGCGCTTTGCAATAACACCCATGTCTAACCCCTATATTGAAAACATCTACGTCCTCTTCGAAGGAGAGGACAATCTATAATATGCTGACGAAATAACAAAAATATTACACGATTTCGTCACCACAAAAAATCTTTAATGAGACTTTACCACGCACCTTTCTTAAAACAAGGCTTCTAACGCTCTGCACTATTGGAATGAAATATGGTCAACCCAATAAAGCAAGCGACACGTAGTAAATTCATAACACTATCATGAAGCCATGAAAATTAAAGCTCAGTTATTCTAACATCATTTTCAGATAATTTTTCTTAGAAAAACAATTTTGTTGTAAGAATCGTATTACTGACTTTATTTCAAGCAAAAAAAACGCTTGGCGAAAACACCAAGCGTTTTGATAATAATTCCAAAGCGAAAAATTAACGCTTAGAGAACTGAGGACGACGACGTGCTTTGCGTAGACCAACTTTCTTACGTTCAACTTCACGAGAGTCGCGTGTAACGAATCCAGCAGAACGTAGAGTACGACGTAGAGTCTCATCATATTGCATCAAAGCGCGTGTAATACCGTGACGGATCGCACCAGCTTGACCAGAGATACCACCACCTTTAACAGTGATGTAAACGTCAAATTTTTCAGTAGCGCCAACAAGTTCAAGAGGCTGACGAACAACCATCTGAGCCGTTTCACGACCGAAGTACTGAGAAAGAGTACGGTTGTTGATAACTAAGTTACCAGAACCCGCTTTAAGGAACACACGAGCGGTAGACGTTTTACGACGACCTGTACCGTAGTATTGAGTAGCTGACATAATGATCTTCCGTATTAAATGTTAAGGGCTTGAGGTTGTTGAGCAGTATGTGGATGCTCAGTACCAGCGTACACTTTCATTTTCTTGTGCATTGCACGGCCCAAAGGACCTTTTGGCAACATACCTTTTACGGCGATTTCAAGAACGCGCTCAGGAGCGTGATCAATCAACTTCTCGAAATTCATAGAACGCAAGCCGCCTGGGTAACCAGTATGGCGGTAGTATTGTTTAGCAGCTGCTTTGTTACCTGTAACGTGAATTTTCTCAGCGTTAATAACAACGATGTAATCGCCAGTGTCAACGTGTGGAGTGTATTCCGCTTTATGCTTGCCACGTAGACGGCGAGCGATTTCAGTAGCCAAGCGGCCTAGAGTTTTGCCTTCAGCATCAACCACGAACCAGTCGCGGCGAACTTCAGCAGGTTTAGCTGTAAAAGTTTTCATCAAAAAACCCTTTCAATACGCGAGCTTAATAGCACGCTATACCTATTATTATTGGTTGGCCAAATAAATAGTATTTGATCAACGTACACTTACCTTTAAAAAGGCGAGCGAAGTATATACCAATAGAACACAACATGAAAGTAGAAACAGGCTTATGGGCGATGCTCTAGAGACAAATATTCTTCTGATTGCATTTCCAACAAGCGACTAACAGTACGATCATATTCAAATGCAAGGCGTGTCCCCGTGTAAATGTCAGGAATAGCCACTTCGGCAGAAAAAATCACTTTCACATGACGATCATAAAATTCGTCAACCAGATTGATAAAACGCCTCGCCAAATCATCTCTCGAGGCATCCATCTGCGGTAAGTTAGAGATAATCACCGTCGTATACAAACGAGCGATCTCAATATAATCGATCTGACTTCGCGGCCCATCACACAGCGCTTTAATGTCGAACCAAGCCAACCCCTCACAGCTGCGCAGCAAGGGAATATTTCGCCCTTCTATTTCAACAGCCCCACCCTCTACAATATGAGAAGCGTCTGAGATCAAGCTCATAAAGCGATCATTTAACTCCTTGTCCGCACTCTCGCTCAGAGGAAAATGATACAACTTAGCTTGCTTTAACGTACGCAACCGGTAATCCACACCACCATCGACATTCATTACTTTGGTGTGTTTTTTCACAAGATCAATAGCCGGCAAAAAGCGTGCACGCTGGAGACCATTTTTATACAAACCATCCGGTTCAATGTTTGAAGTGGCAACTAACGTCGTACCATTTTCAAACAACACCTCCAGCAATCCGGCTAAAATCATGGCATCAGTAATATCTGTCACAAAAAATTCATCAAAGCACAGCACTTGAGCTTTGGAGGAAATTTCTTTGCCTACAATTTCTAACGGATTTTTGACATCGTGCAGTTTGCGCAACTCTTGATGAACCATCTGCATAAAACGATGGAAATGCAGACGCATTTTCTTTTCCGTCGGCAAACAATCAAAAAAAGTATCCATCAAGTAAGTCTTACCACGACCTACTCCCCCCCAAAAATAAAGCCCCTGCTCAACCGTAGGCGCCTTCTTTTTCAAAAAACGCCCTAAAAAGCCACTAGAGGCTTTTTCCGCCTGATTGGCGACCAGACGATCAAATAAATCCTGAAGCGCTTCTACCGCTTCCTCTTGAGCTGGATCATAATTGAAGTCTGTTCTTGTTAAATCTTGCTTATAACGTGTAATGGGTGTCATCGCCGCTCTTTCATTAGATTAGTAAATTATGCTCATTCTAACAAATTGCATCTTAAACAACACCTATCAAGCTGTTATCGTAGGGGTGGTTTCGCTATAATGGATTATCTGTTTTTTGGAGAAAGTCATGAACTTAGAAGAATTTAACATTATCGTTTTTATCACCGGCATTATAATTGGCTGTGTTGCCACACTCGCTCTTAAAAGTTTCATTGCGAAAAACAACCGCAAGCAAACAGACTCAAGCTCAAATATCATCACCATGAAGACATTGCAGCAAGAGTTAGACAGCAAGCAAGTTATCATTGATAACTTTTTCACGGACAGCAACCAACACCTTTCTACAGTTGAAAAACGGCTCGCTGAGCTGCGCAATTGTTTAGCTGAAAACGCCAAGCAATTAAGCAACGTTACGGTTGAATCCAGCACCACAGCAGAACAAAACCTATCTACTGAATTCTCAGACTCAGTAGAACCGCCAAGAGACTATGCCTTAAAACATGGCAAAGAACCTGGGATGCTGAGTGAAAACTTCGGTTTGGAAAACAGAGATCTCGACTTAGAACCAAAACGCACCATGTAACATAGAAAAACGGGCCATTAAAAAGCCCGTTTTTTTATTTATCACCACACGTTACGCAGGATTATCAATATCAATAAATATGGCATCCAAGCCATGCTCTTGAGCTAAAAACTTCGCTATGGATTTTGCACCGAATCGCTCGGTAGCGTGATGACCCGCCGCAACAAAATGAATGCCCATTTCACGTGCAATGTGTATTGTTTGCTCAGAAACCTCTCCCGTAATAAAGACATCAGCACCGACCGCAACTGCCTGCTCTATATAGTCTTGCGCCCCCCCCGTACACAGTGCCACTCGATGAATAAGACGATCATTCACACACTCAAACAACACATCGCGACCTACAGCCTCTTCAACTCTCTTCTGAAACGCAACCGCTGACATTGGCCCGTTTATTAAATCACCGACAATACCAATAGAGTCTTCTATCGGCACCCCAGTCTGTAACCCAGATCGATTTGATAAACCTATTGCGTCCGCCAGCCCAGCATTATTCCCTAAAGTTGGATGAGCATCCAATGGCAAGTGGTAGCCATATAAATTAATATCGTTGAGAATTAGCGCAGCAATGCGGCGATACTTCATCCCGATGATACGAGGATCTTCGTTCTTCCAAAAGTAACCATGATGAACAAAAATGGCATCTGCCTTATAGTCAATAGCGGCGTCAATAAGAGCTTGACTGGCGGTTACGCCTGTCACCACACGGGTAATCTCTTTTTTTCCTTCCACCTGCAAACCATTGGGCGCATAATCTTTAAAACGATTTGGACTTAATGTCTTATCTAGTAAACTATCAAATTCACTTCGCAGCAAAATAACCCCTTATACTTTATGAATCAAAAAAAACACGGGTCACCCATTCTTCTTTCTGCACTTGCCGGAACCTGCATAGGCTTGGCGGTACTCCTCGTACAAGAGAAGCAAAAAAATACAGACTCTAGCTACTCCACTCCCGTGCAAATAGCCACACCTTCTGTTGTTAACATTTACACCCAAGTTAACCAACAAAAAGGCCTGAATGACATAGGTGTCGCAAAACATAGCATTAATTTAGGCTCAGGCGTAATTGTCACAAAAGATGGCTTTATTCTCACCAACTATCATGTTATTCAGAACGCACAGAGCATTGTCGTCGCACTACATGATGATCGACGCATTGAAGCACAACTCATCGGTTCAGACCCATCAACAGACTTAGCTGTTTTAAAAATACCACAGCTAAACCTACCAAGCATTAAAATGGGCGATAATGACAAAGTGTCCGTAGGAGATCGCATCCTTGCCATCGGCAACCCATTTGGAATCGGCCAAACCGTCACCGCTGGCATTATCAGCGCCAAAGGACGCAATAGCATAGGACTTAACACCTATGAAAACTTTCTACAAACAGACGCCGCTATCAATCCAGGCAATTCAGGTGGCGCTCTAGTAAACCTAAAAGGCGAACTGATTGGCATAAGCTCAGCCATTTACTCAAGCTCTGGCGGCTCCCAAGGAATTGGCTTTGCAACGCCGGCGGACGACGCCCTTGAGGTCATGAATGACATTATAAAACACGGAGAAGTAATACGAGGCTATTTAGGGATGGAGGCTCAAAAGATCACCCCGTTATTGGCTGACAATCTATCACTCCCTTCCAAGCATGGACTGCTTGTAAATGATATAACAAAAGAAAGCCCAGCCGAAAAAGCTGGCATTGAAGTTGGCGATATCATACTTGAAATAAACAACACACCAAGCGAGGATCCATTTCAAATTAGACGCTTTATTGCCTCTTTGAAGCCCGGAACCCATATATCCCTTGTTGGCATTAGAGGGTTGCAATCCTATCAGACTGACATCATGCTAGAAAAACAACCCACCATGCAAAGAATCAATTATTGATTTTGACGTTCAATCAACATTTTCAATTGATTCAAACTACGCTCAAAATTATTGCCTGCAATATCATTGGCAAACAAAGCAAGGTAAGGACTCAATAAACCAGCACTTAGATCACCATCAATGATCCAGTTTACTAGAGTTCCACCCTCCACTTCAGATAACAGAATTTGATTGTGAACAAGATTAATCTTGGGCTTTGGACGCACATCAAAACGAACAACAGACTCTGACGTAGTAATGAGTGACAAAACACCTTGATCTGATGTTGAATCATACGTTATGAAGACAGAATCACCGCCCCCTAAAACCCCATCAAACGAACTCAATCGACCATCTTGAATAAACATCCACTGCGCCAAGCGGTCACCCTTAAGCATCTCTTCGTAGACCTTGGCCTTTGAAGCATTTATAACAACACTACGCTCAACACGGTAATCAGTCGGCATAAAAAAGCCCACCACAACCAGAAGCAAAATAACCAGCGCCGTAATGCGAGTCACTTTTCTCAGCTTATAAAGAGCAGCAGGATGTGATGAGTTACCGACCATTATAATCCCTTCAAAATCCGATATTCAGCCGACATAGCATGCGCCTCTAACGACTCTCCGCGAGCCAAAGGAGAAGCTATTTTAGCCAACTCACTCGCCCCTTCTGGCGAACAGTAAATCAGTGAACTACGCTTTTGAAAATCATAAACCCCCAAAGGAGATGAAAACCTTGCCGTACCAGATGTCGGTAAAACATGGTTAGGTCCAGCACAGTAATCACCTAACGCCTCAGGCGTATGACGACCCATAAAAATGGCACCCGCATGGCGGATTTTTTCGACCCATTTTTCTGGCTCATCGATCGATAACTCAAGATGCTCAGCCGCAACAACATTGGCGATATCCATCGCTTCATCCATATTTTCAACATGAATAAAAGCGCCACGCCCTTCTAAAGACGCCTTAATGATATCTTTGCGACTTTGCGTTTCAATCAAACGCTCCATAGACGCTTTTACATCTTTGATAAAAGCCAAGTCAGGCGAGATCAAAATAGATTGGGCATCTTCATCATGCTCTGCTTGCGAAAACAAATCCATGGCAATCCAATCAGGATCAGTCTTACCATCACAGACCACTAGAATTTCCGAAGGTCCGGCAATCATATCGATACCCACTACGCCGAAGACCATCTTCTTCGCCGTGGCAACATAGATGTTACCAGGACCAACAATCTTATCGACTTTTGGAATCGTCTCTGTCCCGTACGCTAGAGCCGCTACGGCTTGCGCGCCACCTATCGTAAATACACGGTCAACGCCAGCAATATAAGCGGCCGCCAACACAATATCATTGACCAAACCATCAGGCGTTGGAACCACCATGATAATCTCAGCAACTCCCGCCACTTTTGCAGGCATCACATTCATCAACACTGACGACGGATAAGCGGCCTTACCACCTGGCACATACACACCCACCCGATCCAAAGGCGTGACCTTTTGACCTAACACAGTACCGTCATTCTCTTGGTACTGCCACGAAGGTTGCTTTTGTCGCTGATGATAATCATGCACCCGCTTTGCAGCGGCTTCTAGGCTAGCCACCAATTCAGCACTGACGCGATTTTTTGCAAGCGCTAACTCTTCCCGAGAAATTTCAAGCTCAGAAGAAGAAATAACATGACGACGATCAAACCGATTTGTGTATTCAATGACCGCATCATCGCCGCGAAGACGCACTTGCTCAACAATATCAGCAACCGCTTTCTGCACACCAGCATCGGAAACAGAATCCCATGCAAGCAAAGATTCTAGTTCGGAGCGGAAACCATCAGAACTAGAAGAAAACTCTCGAATATTAAGATTCAATTATTTACCCTCGTTATCATCAACCGCACGTCGTATCATTTCTAAGATAGGCTCAATTTCTGCGTACTTAGTTTTATAGGCGGCTTTATTGACCACCAAACGCGTACTAATAGGCGCAATCAACTCGCGAGCCTCAAGACCATTAGCCTTAAGCGTATTACCAGTATCAACGATATCCACGATCAGATCCGCCAATCCCATAATGGGAGCCAACTCCATCGCGCCATATAATTTAATAACATCAGCCTGAATACCTTGCTCCGCAAAATACGCTTTCGCTGTTTTAATAAATTTAGACGCTACTTTTAAACGTCTATTTGGCAACGACTGACCAACAACTCCCGCCGTCATTAGACGACATTTCGCTATTTTAAGATCCAGAAGCTCATAAAGATTTTTTGTTGACGCTTCCATCAACACATCTTTACCCGCAACACCAAAGTCAGCCACACCATGATCAACATACGTAGGCACATCGGTTGCACGCAAAATCACCAACTTAATATGCTCGTGATTTGTATCAAAAATTAGCTTGCGACTTTTACTAATGTCTTCAATTGGAACAATATTCGCCTTTTCCAAAAGCGGTAAAGTTTCACCAAGAATACGCCCTTTTGACAGAGCAATAGTTAATGTTCTGCTCATATCAATTCAAAACTCGTGAAATTTTCGCACCCAATGCACCAAATTTTTCTTCAATGCATTCATAACCACGGTCTATGTGGTAAATACGATCAATCTTTGTATCGCCCTCTGCCACTAAGGCCGAAAGCACCAAACTAGCTGATGCACGCAAATCTGTCGCCATTACAGGGGCTCCTTTTAAGCGCTCGCAACCACGCACAATCGCCGTATTGCCACTCACTTCAATGTCAGCCCCCATGCGAAGCATTTCATCTACGTGCATAAAACGGTTTTCAAAAATATTTTCTATTACACGCCCAACACCGTTTGCAATAGAGTTCAGCGCCACAAACTGCGCTTGCATGTCGGTTGGAAATGCCGGATAAGGTGCGGTGCTTATATTTACAGCATCGGGACGACGCCCTTCCATATCCACCTCTATCCAACTGTCACCACAAGTCACTTTTGCGCCGGCTTCTTCTAGTTTAGATAATACAGCCTCAAGAGATTTCACGTTGGTATCAATCACTCTGACTTTACCACCGGTGATAGCAGCCGCCACTAAGAAAGTCCCTGTTTCAATACGATCAGGCATAACGGGATAAGTGGTACCATGCAAGGACTCAACACCATCAATAACAATGGTATCTGTACCGTGACCTTTAATTTTAGCACCCATGGAAATCAGGCATTCAGCCAAATCAACCACTTCAGGCTCACGCGCTGCGTTTTCTAAAATCGTTTTTCCATCTGCCAAGGTGGCGGCCATCAGCAAATTCTCGGTTCCCGTTACCGTTACCTTATCAAAAAAGATACGCGCGCCTTTAAGGCGACCATCCACACTGGCAACAATGTCGCCACCTTCAACAGATATCTTGGCCCCCATTGCTTCTAGACCACGCAGATGCAAATCCACAGGCCGGCTGCCGATCGCACAACCACCTGGCAGCGACACAATTGCTTTACCAAAATGGCTAACAAGAGGGCCCAAAACCAAAATAGAAGCACGCATGGTTTTTACAAGATCATAAGGTGCTTCACAGTTATTGAGTGTTGAAACGTCTAATTGCACACTCATTTTCTCATCCACGACCACACCACACCCCATAGAGCCAAGCAGCTCAAGCATGGTAGTGATGTCATGCAAATGAGGGAGGTTTTTAATTGTAATCAAGTCTTTTGTTAACAAAGTTGCCGCTAAAATAGGCAACGCGGCGTTTTTCGCACCTGAAGCGCGAACAACACCATTAAGCCGAGTACCACCGGTAATCAGAAGCTTATCCATATTTTTAATCTCTTATAATCGCATTTATAGCTTGCTTATTTGTTCTGGCGTATAGGTTTTCATTGTAACGGCATGAATGGCGCCACTGGATATAGCCTTTTGAAGGTGTGAGTATACAAGCTGCTGCCTCTTCACTGTGGACAGGCCTTCGAATTCACTTGTTACTACTACCACTTGGAAATTACAACCTTCCCCTTCTGCAATAACTTCGCAGTTGGGAATAGAGGATTCTAAAAGTGCTTTAACTTCACCTGCGTTCACAGTCGCTCCAATAGATAAAGATATTTGATTGCACTATTCTACATGAGTACAGCCAACTACTTAACACCCACAAGCCCAACTCTGAATAAAAAACCTCTTGTTTTCCAAGATTTTAATCCAGACTGACAATAGCAGACAGAAAAAACAAAAAAATCCGAACTCATCACCTGAATTCGGATTCTATAAGGAACACAAAATAGACGACAGGGGCGCTAGGACTTTTTCGCCAAAGAGTCACGCCATGCAGAAATAGCCGCTTCAATATCGTTTCTATTTTGCTCCATCATGACCGCAAACTGCTTACGGAAAGTTAAGCCAAAATTAATATTATTGATGACAACGTTGCTAAGCATCCATTTGCCTGCATTGGACTGCTCCATGTAAAAACTGATGTTTAAGATACCACCCGCTTCCATCTGGAAATCCACATCCACTTTCGTTTCTCGACCTTGCCCTTGCGGCCCCAATGGCAAAACATTAATACGGTTTGCATCAAGCTCTAGCAGAGAAGCGCCATAGGTTTTCAGCAGGGTATCTTTAGTCACCGTGGCAAAACGCACCCTTTGTTCGGCAGTCGCTCTACGATAATACTTCCCCATGACTTTTTTTGAAAAATCATCAAAATCCACCACATCTTCGAGAATAGCGTTGACGCGCTGCTCAAGTAAAGCTGGATTTGAAGCCAAAACAGCCTTATCGGCAACAATATCTTTACGAAAAGCATCTACCACATTAATGACAGCATCTCTTGCACCACCCACATTGGACCACGCCAAATTTGAACAAAACGCAGTTAGAACAAAGAAAAAACTCATAACAATTTTAGACATATCTTATTTCTCCGAGTCGCCAGCTTTAAACAAAAACTGACTAATCAAGGTCTCTAAAACGAGAGCGGATTGGGTGTCGTATATTTCACTGCCATTTTTCAGCATCTCGTCATCCGCACCAATCGATATACCCAAATATTTTTCACCCAACAAACCACTCGTCAATACGGCAATAGAGCTGTCCGTTGGGATATTATTCACGTCAGAGTAAATATTCATGGTCACTAATGCCATATACAACTCCTTATCAAACGTAATGGATTCAACACTACCCACTGTTACACCCGCTATGGAAACTTTAGCTCGACTTGTTAAGCCCGCAATATCATCAAACCTAGCAACAACCTGATAAGTATCTTTTTTACTAGAAAAAGCCAAACCACTCACTTGTACAGCCAAATAAACAAGAGCGGCAACACCCAGTACAATAAAACATCCAACCAATAACTCAGCTCGCTTACTTCTCATCCTAAAAATCTCCAAACATAGCAGCGGTCAATACAAAATCTAACGCCAAAATAGCCAATGAACTTAATACCACAGTACGGGTAGTCGCTTTGCCTATCCCCTCTGAAGTTGGCACACACTCATACCCCTGATACACCGCTATCCAAGTAACGACAACAGCAAAACATACCGCCTTAATGACACCATTCATAATATCGGTATCAAAATACACTGATTGCTGCATAGATGACCAAAATGCGCCATCATAAACTCCCAGCCAACCCACTGAAACCAATTGCCCCCCAAGAATCCCAGAGGCCGAAAAAATTAAACTTAACAGCGGCAAACAAATCACACCAGCGATGAAGCGTGGCGCAATAACACGCCTAAGCGGATCAACCCCCATCATTTCATAGCTGGATAATTGCTCAGTGGTTTTCATTAAACCAATCTCTGCCGTCAAAGAAGAGCCCGCTCGACCTGCAAACAAAAGCGCAGTCACGACTGGCGATAGCTCGCGCAACAGAGAGAGCGCCAACAATTGCCCTACCGCCTCTTCAGAGCCAAATTTCGCTAAAATACTGTAACCCTGCAGCGACAACACCATGCCGATAAATGCCCCTGACACAAAAATAATAACAAGAGACAACACACCAACCGAATAAAGCTGCTTTACCAGCAGATTCACCGACTCACGAAATCGAACAGGAAATCGGCAAATACTTTGAACCAAAAAGATACCCGCTCGCCCTACCGCTTCTAACCAGTCAAAAAGCCACGCGCCCAAAGAAATAATTACTTTCACTGTATCGCTCCACCTTTATTAGACTTACTCGAAACGGATTGGTGGCCACCCTGAAGATCAACATCACTATCATCAGTACTCTCTGGATAGTGAAATGGCACTGGCCCATCTGGCTCGCCATTCAAAAATTGTCGTACCTCTGGATCTTCAGAAGCAAGAATATCCTTGGCAGAACCTTCAGCAATTACTCGCCCACCGGCTAAGATACACACATGATCAGCAATAGATAAAGACTCTTTCACATCATGAGAAACCAACACTGAGGTGATATTTGCGGAATCATTAAGCTGGCGAATCAACTTCACCAACACCCCTTTAGATATGGGGTCCTGGCCTGTAAATGGCTCGTCGTACATAACCAATTCTGGATCTAATGCGATTGCACGAGCCAACGCAACCCGTCTCGCCATGCCACCAGACAACTCGGCCGGCATCATTTTAGCGGCCCCCCGAAGGCCAACGCTATGCAACTTATCAGACACAATCGAGGCTATCTCTTTCGCACTAAGCTTAGTATGCTCTTCCATAGGAAACGCGACATTCTCTGCCACTGACATATCCGTAAACAAAGCACCACTTTGAAACAACATGCCCATTTTTTTACGCACTTTGTAAAGCTCATTACGGGACAAAGTATGTACATTTTGCCCATTTACAAAAATAGTACCTGTAGTAGGGGTAAGTTGCGCAGCGATCAAACGCAACAATGTGGTTTTTCCCGTTCCACTTGGCCCCATGACAGCCGTGATTTTTCCCTTAGGTATGGTTAGAGAGACATTTTCATAAATAACACGATCTCCTCTAAAAAAACTCAGATCATTGACCCTTATATAAGCATCTACCACTGATACACCTTTAATCACTATAAAATATCGTCTGATACTATCACTGCACTCCAATAAATAAAATCATGACACCACTAAATGCACCTTGTTTGTTAGATCAAGTCTTGAATTCAAACGTCAAACCTCATTAAATGGTGACTTCTAAAATCTATGAGTAATTTCAATACCATGCTGTTATTTTCTGTTGCCCTCATTGTGGGACTCGTTTTGTTAATCATGAGTTCTGACAAATTCATCGAACACTCTGCTTTAGTTGCAGAAAAACTCAATGTCAATCCGATGATAATAGGGATTACTCTCGTTGCATTTGGCACGTCAGCCCCAGAGATGGTTGTTTCCGCTATTGCAGCGTTAGACAACGCTCCAGAAATTGCCGTCGGTAACGTATTAGGCTCCAATATCGCAAACATTGCTCTTGTTTTTGGTGTCACCTTGTTCTTTTCAGCGGTTCCTATTGCGAAAGGGCTTGCAAAAAAAGAAGTACCACTTGTGCTGGCAATCACCTTACTCACAGGAACATTGCTTTACGATCAAACACTTGATCTATGGGACGGCATAATACTTCTGGCCGCCTTTGTGGTGATCTTGACCATATTATTGAAAGGCAATAAGGATCTTGAAAGCGAACTTGCGGATGAGCTACCTGAAGACGATGGAGCACCCGTTGTAAAATCTCTATTTATCGCGCTTATTGGACTAGCGGTTTTGATTGGTAGTTCGAAATTATTAGTCTGGGGTGCCATTGGCATAGCAACCGCTCTTGGTGTGAGTGAATTAGTCATCGGCCTCACTATTGTTGCTGTCGGAACGAGCCTACCTGAACTGGCAGCATCCATAAGTAGCGTACGAAAAGGCCATCACGACATTGCAATTGGCAACATCATTGGCTCAAACATTTTTAACTTAGCCACTGTATTACCATTGCCCGCCCTTATTGCACCTGGTCTTGTCGATGCCAACGTCATTAGCCGAGACTTCCCTTGGGTACTTGGACTGACTGCAGCACTTGCCGTTGCGATTTTTGTGTTCAAAAACAGCAAAAACAACAGCATTCCACGCTGGGTGGGGCTGCCGCTTGTTGCTTCTTACGGTGTTTATTTGTTCATCATCAGCACAAATGGCTCGGTGTGATGCATTTTTTGACAAAACTGATTACCGCAAAAAACCTCTTTCTAAGTGGAGCGGCTTTAATTTTGTTCGCTCTTACTTTTTGGTATGGAACAATACCTACTAGAAATTTGGTTGAAACAGACTCACTGAGCAGCTCTCCAGACTATTTTATCACGGACGTAAAAGTGAGAGAATTCGACTCAAACGGCCAATTAATCGAAACCTTGGACGCCGAACAAACTCTACACTATATAGCAAAATCTAGAACCCTATTAGAAAAACCCAGTATTGAGCGCCAATCAACTTCTGGTTCTTGGAGTGCGAAAGCAGAGAAAGGGATCATCGAAGATGGCAGCAGTGACATTTTATTGACAGAAAATGCACGGGCAACGAAAAAATACCTCCAATCTGAAGACATACAACTTAGTGCGGATAACGTGCATTATTTAGATAAAGATCAATCATTAACCAGCTATGGAAATGCAACCCTTATCTCCCCTCAAGGAAACACGACGGCTGGCGAGATTACTACTTACATCAATTCAGAAGAAGTCGTGATGACAGGATCTGTACGAGGACAATATGAAACAGTTCGTTAACATCAGCCTATTGGTTGCCTTAGCCTTCACAGGTCAATATGCTCATGCATTGCCTGACGATATAAATAAGCCACTTGAAATCCAAGCTGACGAAGCCTCCTTTAATCAAAATACAGGGGAAGCCATTTACAAAGGCAACGTGTTTGTCAAACAAGGCACTATTGAGATTCAAGCGCAATATCTCAAAGTATCGACAAACGTAAACACCAAAAAATTTAGTAGCTTAGAAGCAAAAGGTAAACCAGCCAAATTCAGTCAACAAATTGATTGGAGTGGCAATATTGTGATAAGTAAAGGCAATAAAATTAATTATCTGACCACAGAATCAAAATTAGAGATCATCGGCGACGGCTATTTAAGCCGTATGCAAAACTCCATTACGGCAGACTACATTCTGTATATGATCAATGATGGCACTTTCAGCGCAGAGAAAAAAGATTCTGGTCGTGTCAATATGACATTGCAACCACAAGCACCCGAGGCTAAGAAATAAATGGCATTACTGGAAGCAAAACATTTGGCAAAAAGCTACAAGAAGCGACAGGTTGTAAAAGATGTTTCTATTGCCGTAGAATCCGGTGAAGCCGTTGGCCTGCTAGGACCTAATGGTGCAGGAAAAACGACTTGCTTTTATATGATTGTTGGCATGGTCGCCAATGATGCTGGCGGTATTTTTATCGACGGGCAAGATATCACTCACGACGCCATGCACACCCGTGCGCAAAAAGGTATTGGCTACCTGCCACAGGAAGCGTCTATTTTCAGAAAAATGTCTGTTGAAGACAATATTCTCGCTATTCTGGAGACTCGCAAAGAGCTGAACAAAGCTCAGCAAGCAGAAAGACTCGAGGAGCTCTTAGAAGAGTTCCACATTAACCATATACGTACCAACCTAGGCATGGCACTGTCCGGAGGAGAAAGACGTCGGGTTGAAATAGCCAGAGCGCTTGCAATGAACCCAAAATTCATACTCCTAGATGAGCCCTTCGCCGGTGTCGACCCTATCTCGGTTGGCGATATCAAGCTAATCATCAAACACCTGCAAGAAAGTGGAATTGGTGTTTTAATTACCGATCACAACGTCAGAGAAACCTTAGACATATGCGATAAAGCATACATTGTTGGCAACGGTTACATCATTGCTTCAGGTGATGCGAACACCGTTATCAATAATGAACAAGTAAAAAAGGTTTATTTAGGCGACGACTTCCGTCTGTAACCCCTTATCATTGCTGTAGAAAGGGAGTAGTATGCATAACTCGTTCCAATTCACTCAAACTGAAAGAGTTGCTCTATGAAGCAGTCTTTACAATTAAAGCTCGGCCAACAGCTGACGATGACACCGCAACTGCAACAAGCCATTCGCTTGCTGCAGCTTTCTACGTTGGATTTAAAACAAGAAATACACGAATTTCTTGAATCTAACCCGCTCCTTGAACTCGACGATGATGAGCACATACACATCGACATTCCTGCGAGCATAGAAACAAAAAGCGCAACAGACCACACAACCGAAAACAATAGCGAAGAAGAGCGTGTAGAGTCGGAATGGACAGAAAGCATCCCTGAAGAACTGTCAATTGACAGTAATTGGGATGATACATACCAAAGCTCTGCCGCTGTCAGCGATCATAATAGCTATGAAAGTGACGGTGACTTCGAAAGTCGCAACGCACCCGCTGAGAGCATTCAAGACCATCTTATCTGGCAACTGAATCTGACTCACATGTCAGACCGAGACATAGAAATCGCTTATGCTATTATCGAATGCGTCCAACCAGATGGCTATTTAAGCATCTCCCCAGATGAAATATGTGAGTCTCTAGCGGCTGAGTTAGAAGACTTAGAAATAGAAGAAGTCATTGCCGTACAGCATAGATTACAGCGTTTTGATCCTGTGGGTGTTTGTTCTATCGACTTGCGTGATTGTTTGCTTGTGCAATTAGAGGCATTCAGCAATCACCCGCTTTATAAAAGCACCCATAATATTATTGATCATTATCTCCCCCTATTGGGCAATCGTGATTTTGCACAACTGAGCCGTAAGACCAAACTAAAAGACGAAGCCTTAAAAGAAGTCATTGACCTAATACAGCTGCTCAACCCTCGACCAGGCTCCGTTATAGACGCAGACGATACCGATTATGTCATTCCTGATGTATCTGTCAAAAAACGTCATGATGTTTGGCAAGTCGAACTAAATAATGAAGCGTTACCGCCAATAAAAATCAATGAAACCTATTCAGCCATGGCAAACACAGCGGCAACAGCAGAAGACGCCACGTACATTAAAACCTCGCTCCAAGAGGCGAAGTGGTTTATGAAAAGCCTACAAAGTAGAAATGAAACACTACTAAAAGTGGCAAGCTGTATTGTGAGTAGACAAATCGATTTTTTTGAGCTTGGTGAAGAAGCAATGAAACCCATGGTACTTCACGATGTCGCAGAAGAAGTTGGCATGCATGAATCGACTATTTCAAGGGTTACAACACAAAAATACATGCATACGCCTAAGGGTATTTTTGAGCTGAAGTATTTTTTCTCAAGCCACGTCAACACTGCAGCTGGAGGAGAATGTTCTTCCACCGCAATACGAGCTATGATTAAGAAGCTTGTGGCGGATGAACCACCCAAAAAACCACTAAGTGACAACAAATTAGCGGCTATTTTAGCCGATCAAGGCATTCAAGTCGCAAGACGAACTGTTGCCAAATACCGAGAGGCGATGAACATCCCTCCTTCCAATGAACGCAAACGACTGATCTAACGGAAAACATTTTATCATGTCCTTGAAATCATTATTAAAAGCGGAACTTGTTCTCGCAAAGCAAGATATTGTTAGCAAAAAGCGTGTGTTAGAAAGCATCGCAGAAGTCGCCTCAAATCGACTACACTGCGACAACGAAGCGGTTTATGACGCTCTTTTAGGGCGTGAGAAGCTCGGCAGTACAGGCATAGGCAATGGCATTGCCATCCCTCATTGCCGATTAGAATCAGCCAATCATACCGCGATTGTCGTTATGTCCCTACAAACACCGATTGACTTTGACTCCATCGATAAAAGAGCGGTCGATCTCATATTTGCGCTCATTGTCCCACCCCACGAGTGCGATCAGCATCTTGCGACTTTAGCTCAAATTGCAGAACTGGCTCAATCGCCTGAGTCATTAGACAAACTGCGCACAGCGCAGTCTAATCAAGATCTATTCGCCATTTTTGATTCTTTAATATAGGAAAAGCACATGCAGGAAGAGTCTATTATCATTATCAATAAGCTTGGCCTGCATGCTCGCGCTGCTGGCAAACTCATTGAAACCACCACTCGTTTCTCGTGCGATATCACCATAGAAAAAGATGGCCGCAATGTTGACGGAAAAAGCATTATGGCCATGATGATGCTTGCGGCAGGGAAAGGAACGGAAATTCGCATAAAAACCAATGGCGAAGATGAAGGTGAGGCCATTAGCGCCATAATAGAGCTGATTAACAATCGATTTGGTGAAGACGAGTAACGCTCTTCTATGTCAAAGCAAAACACGCTCAATCATCTGCAAACGGTAACCGAATCACTTGAGTCCGGTGAAACCATGCAGATACGCTATTTACTTAATGGCGCTTTACCTGCACAAGATGTCGCTAGACTATTAGAGTCTTCCCCACCGAAAGAACGTAAGCTTTTATGGGAATTAGTAGACGCAAAAAATGAAGGTGAAGTATTGCAATATCTCAGCGAAGATATTGGCATACAATTCATGAAAAATATGGATACAGAGCGGCTTATCGCGGTATCCGAGCATTTTGAAAGCGATGACCTCGCTGACTTACTGCAACACCTGCCAGAAAAAATCGTCAAAGAAGTTCTGGCGTCCATGTCCATTCAAGACAGGACAAGAGTTGAAGGCCTATTAAGCTATTCGGAAGATTCTGCCGGTGGCTTAATGAACACAGACACGATCACCATTAGACCGAATATCACGGTAGACATTGCTTTTCGATATTTACGCAGACACACGTCACTACCAGACATGACTGACAACTTGTTAGTAGTCAGTCGCTCCGACAGACTACTTGGTACGCTACCACTAACAAAACTGTTAGTTTCTGATCTAAATGCCACAATACGAGACATTATGGAAACAGAATTCACAGTTATTGTCGCTGAGACACCGGCAAGTGAAGTCACACAGTTATTTGAAAAAATGGATCTTGTCTCTGCTCCTGTTATTGATAGCAAAACAAAAAAATTGTTGGGACGCATTACTATTGATGACGTTGTTGACGTTATTCGAGACGAAGCTGAGCACTCTATGCTCAGCATGGCCGGGCTTGATGATGATGAAGACACGTTTTCCCCAATCATGAAAACCACAAGACGTCGCGCCGTATGGTTAGGCATCAATCTTATCACTGCTTTCATTGCCTCGTATGTCATTGGATTGTTTCAAGACACACTTGATCAAGTAGTTGCTCTAGCGATTCTCATGCCAATCGTCGCCAGTATGGGTGGCATTGCAGGCTCACAAGTGCTTACTTTGGTGATTCGCGGGATTGCACTGAACCAAATTGGCGCAACAAATACTCGCTGGCTTCTTAACAGAGAACTGATTGTAGGGCTCCTTAATGGACTACTTTGGTCAACAGTGATTGCTGCTCTTACTGCACTTTGGTTTGACAACATCAAGATTGCCTATATCATAGCGGGCGCTATCGTAATAAACCTGCTCTTTGCCGCCGTCACTGGAACACTTTTGCCTATCTTGCTAAAAAAAATCGGCATAGATCCGGCCCTTGCTGGCAGCGTAATTTTGACTACCGTGACCGATGTTATTGGATTTTTATCCTTTCTTGGTCTTGCTACTATTTTTCTAATATAGGTTCCCATGACAGACTTTGATCAATTTGAAAACGACGACGAAACTCCTAAAAGTAAAACCCAGATCAAGCGTGAAATGGAAGCCCTGCAAGATCTTGGAAAGAAACTATTAGGCCTTAGCAAGAATCAACTTAAAAAAGTGGAAATGTCTGACACTTTGCGCGAAGCCTTTGTTGAAGCGGGTCGAATCAAACAGCATGAAGCCATGAGGCGACACCTACAATACATTGGTAAAATCATGCGCACAGAAGATCACGAAGCCATTGCTCATCGCGTTGCTCTTTTCGACTCCACTTCTGCTGCTTACAACAAACTGTTTCATCAACTTGAGATTCGAAGAGATCTGCTCATTGGAGAAAACAGCAAAGAAGCTTTATCAGAGTATCTGGAAGAAAATCCTCAAATTGAAGATATCCAATTGCTTAGACAGCTGATTCGCCAATCTCAAAAAGAAGTATCGCAGGAAGGCAATACCTCAAACCGTAAAAAACTCTTCCGTTTCTTACGAGAAGCAGAGGAAAAACGTCTTGGATTAAAAGAGTAATAGACAAAAACATTCGCATAAAAAAGCCCCCGTTTTCCATGGCTAGCCTTAGAAAACGGGGGCTTTTTTGTGATATCAACGAATTTTAATCTATTATTTTTAACCTAAATCAGTCTTCGGTGATAAAAACAGGGCATCTTTTCTCTCACCGTGTTTAACGACTGCTTGTTCACACGAAAGACAAAATACCCCGGCTCTTCACCCATTCCAACTAAGCGCTCACCCCAAGGAGAATATAAAGCGCTGTGACCGTACGTTTGCCGCGTTTCGTTATGCCAACCACACTGACCAACCCCAAGCACATAACACTGGTTTTCAATGGCTCTCGCAGCAAGAAGTGTATCCCAGTGCGCCTTGCCAGTGACATAGGTAAAAGCGGCTGGAACCAAGAGTATTTCAGCGCCTAATTTTACCAACTCGCGATAAAGCTCTGGAAAACGCAAGTCATAACAAATACTCAAACCCACTTTAAAGCCATCTACCTCGATGACTTTTAACGTCCACTCTCCAGGCTCAATAACATCTGATTCTTTGTAGGTAGCGGCCTTGTCACTTACCATCACATCAAACAAATGAATCTTATCATAACGTTCATATACACAACCATCGGGATCAATCACCCAACAGGTTTGCCTTACGCGTGTGGCAGCTACTTGCTCACCGTTCGGCCTTAACAGAGCTGGATGTGAACCAACCACAAGATATATGGCATTTTTCTTTGCCAACGCCGACATTTCTTTAAATAGTATGTCTTGATCAGTCGATTCAGCTAAACCACGCATCCCCTTGCCATTAAACAAGAAAACATTTTCAGGCAAGACAACAAGACGTGCGCCATCTCTAACCGCAGCTGACACAAGCCGCGACACTTCGCGTAGATTATCTTGCCAACAATTCGTACTCGTTAACTGAATAGCAGCAACAACTAATTCGGTCATTGCTTTGTCTTCTCTAACGGCCGATAACGGATCGGTGTCATCACAGGATCATTAAAAGAACCTTCTACTTTGTATTGCACGCTTGTCACCTTTGACAGCTGATCGCCGATCAACTTATCAGTAATAAATAATAAACCCGCTAATTGAGGTGTACCCCACAATAGACCAGCTAAAGGCAAGGTTCCAGTTATCGGAAAAGTGGCCGTTAACTTTTCATTCAAGGTTTCATTCACGATATCAGCCTCCCCTTCTATGACCAATTCAGCTGTAGGTGACACAATTGATATTGGAGAAGTGGTTTTTAAAAGCCCCTTCTCTAAAGAAAGCGTTCCCTTAAACTGGTCATACGTTAACCCAGGTTCATAAACATCAGAGAAATCCAACAACAAGCGTCGACTTAGTGCTCCAATATTAAAAATACCCAATGCCTTCAGAAACGCCGGTAATTCATCCACTTTACTGACATTTCCATTTTCAGCCGAGAAGCCAATGCGGCCTGATACTGACTCACGATCAAAGTAAAAAGGATGTCCACTCCAACTCAAACCAACGTCAATGCTGTATTTTTTTGAAGAGACGATGGCTTCGTTAGAAAACTTTCGCGTCAATTCCGTCAAATCAGCACCATTCGCTACAATAGCCAATTCAACACGAGAATTTTCACCTTTGTCCTGCCAAATTAGACTGCCTTTAAAGTCCCCTGTTTGCAACTTAGAAGAAATGGGATCAATACGCACAACATCACCATCACGAAAAATGGCCAACTGCCAATCACCATAAGGACTTTCATTCAAATAAAGCTCATCAATAGACAGCATCATGTTAGGAATTTGTTTGGCCGATATTGGCGCTTTTTTTGATGCTGAGACGGTAGAATCAGAGGGTACGGTATTCCAGCTTAAAAAACCAAAATGCAAATTCGGCGTCCCATTGTTATCTAGCAAAGAAAAATTCAATTCATCAGAGCTCACAAAAAGCGATCTATTTGCCGCAGCATCATAAGCTACCTTAAAGTTATGCAAGGTGTTACTGCTATCAACAACAACATTGTCGACAATCAAATCCACTCGACTTAACCATGACGGAACTTCTGGAATCTCAACGGTCTCTTCCGCGGACTCCGACGCTCCTGACAGTTCGCTGAACAGCGATTGCCAATCATTGACATTAAATCTATCAACGCCACCGACTAACACCAAGCCCTTTGGTATCTGAGAATTTAAAACCTGATCTCGAGTGGCATTTAACATGACCTCACCACCAACAAACTCATTGCCATTTTGCAATAACAACCTAGCTTTTAAAAAGGCATCGTAATCAAAATCAACCACTAAATCTTTCTCGTGCTGCATGACCTTTACCTGAAACGACAACGCTTCGTTAAGCGTTTTTCCAATAGGCTCAGGCAGATCTATTTTCACACCCTTTAAATTACTATTAACAACTAAATCTACCTGCCCGTCTTGAGACTCGTTAACAGACAGTTCACCACTATAACTTGTTTTACCCGATATTTTGCTACTTAAAGCAATCGGCAATTTATGCCATGCCGCCACTTCTTTGATATCAAGGTCTCCAGACAAATCACCATGAACGACTAACCCTCCATTAGGAGCAAGATCAGAAGACAAAATAAGACGCGATAAACCACCTAAAGCCACTATATCAAATTCAGAATCGGTTATACCAAGATCAGAACTATAATTTAAACGCCCCAACTTAATCCGAGTAGAAAGATCAATATCACTAATATCCAGAGGGTTATTCTTAAAACCTAAAGTTAATGTCACCTTAGGCTCAAAGCCCTTTTCAAAAGGAACCGCAATATCGAAACGCCCATCAACACTGCCCTCTAATCGCCAGTTGGCAAAAGGCTGCAACACAGAATCAGCAAGAGGCGTCGCTCGCAACATAGTTAGAATACGCGAGGCGCTGTCACTGACATCACCTTTGAGATTTAACCAATCCGCTGACCCATTTAGAATAGGGACGGTTAATAACAAGTCGCTTACAGGTAAATCAAGCATGTAACCCGACGCCACTTGCACCGTCACTCCGGTCTCATCAAACTCAAAAAAACCATTTACCTTGGTGGCTGTTGGCCAATTTTGATCAAACGTTACACTAGCATTACTTACCGCCAACTGCACCCTAACATGTGGCTCCGCCCCCTCAGATAACTCAGTTTGTACCAACACATCCGCACTATCAACCACACCAGTATCGGCAAATGCGTCCTTTAGCCAAGACGTCACATCGGGACTAAGTGCATTTGGGGGAAGATAAGTTAGACGATCGGTAACCGCTAAGTTGCGCCCATGAAGGTCTAAAGCAATCCAGTCAGGTTCCGTCTCACGAACCTCCAACCTAAAACCGCCTTGGATATCCGCACCATTACGTTGCACTCTTAAGTCTCGGCCGTTGATTAAAAACGCATCCGATACTTGCTGCCAACTGACATAACCAGACAACCAATCAGTGCGCCAAGACTCTTCATAGAGTACATCAAAAGCAAGATCGCTATCACGCCCCCGAAAATCTATGTACCCGCTGTCCTGTGACAAACTAAAAACAGCATCGATGTTAGTGGCTTTCGGGATACCGTTATAACCTTGCACAGACGCAGAACGCAAATTAGCTAAAAACTGAAAGGCTACATCATCGTTTTCACGCCACAAACGGATTGAACCATTTTGCGCGCGACCGACAGGGCTCAATCCACCCAATATTTGTGCGGCATCAGATTCCTCAGGCAAAAAATGCATCGCTATTTTTTGCGCTAGACCGATATCAATCTGGCTGAACGTTATATTTGATCGATCAGTAACAGACGACCAGTCAAAAATCATATCGGTATCAGGATAACGATGGCCATCCTTATCGCCAATAGACATATCACGCACTTCCACTCTAAGACTCGGCTGTTTTAAAGAATAACGAAGCCGCACAGAGGGCATAATTTCGTATTGCTGATCATCATCAAAAGCAACGTTCACCTTAACGGACTCTGCTCTAATATCGAGCTCTTTACCGATTAGTGCATCGATCCAGATATCACCGCCAAGCACTACTGAGGACAATGAATAAGTATCTGTTGGTAACATATCCTGTAATGGCAATGCCATTTGAGGCGCTTTAATAAAAGCCTTTACTCGATAACTGCCCAACAAACTTCGCGTTTCATCAATGCGCGCGCTCATCTGAAAAGGTAATGGATTATCATCCAAAAAAAAGTTCGCATTCAACAAGGACTCAAAGTCCCGCTGAAAAAGATAAATATGAGGAATATTGACAGTATGCTCCCCCAATTGATCGCTACGGACATGGATAGACGCATCAAAAACAGAAAAATTACGCTGTGCTGAGAGATAATCCAGTACACGCTCAACACCCACATCATTTTGCACTTCACGAGAGGGCACAGCACCATTCAAACGCCACTGACCACCACTCTCTTGCAGAATGATAGATGGCCGCACAAATCGAATATAAGTAAATTGCGGGCTCAAACTCAATAAGGACTGTACGATATCTAAACGGACCCGCATTTCATCCACCGTAACAGCGGATTCTCCATTCACGTACAACTGAAAGCCACTGACCGAAACAGTTGGATCAATCCCCTCTAAACGTCCACCGATTTCTTCCAAGGAAACGGGATAGCCTGTTATTTGCTGTAGATTACGCTCTATTTGAGGGCGATAATTATCCAGATAAGGAAGCAACCTCTCAACACTGACGGCAATTACAGCAAGCAGGGCAATAAAAAAAACTCCCCCCCAAAAAGATACCAAGATCAGTTTACGCAATAGCCAACGCATATTAAGACCTTTTACTGCTAACGCAGAACCACATCATATTGATCTTGAGTATAAATAGCATCCACTTGAAAACGGATGGTTTTACCAATAAACGCCTCCAACTCAGCAACGGCTGCACTTTCCTCATCAAGGAATCGCTCGACAACAGAACCCGCTGCTAACACAGTGTAGGTTTGAGAATTGTACGCACGATCTGCCCTTAAAATCTCCCGGAAAACTTCATAACAAACGGTTTCAGGCGTTTTTACCAAACCACTTCCACGGCAAGAGCGGCAAGGCTCACAAAGCGTCTGCCCAAGACTTTCTCGCGTTCTTTTCCGCGTCATCTCAACCAAACCTAACTCAGAAACACCAGTAATCTTGGTTTTAGCATGATCTGCATCCAGAATTTTTTCAAGCATTCGCAGCACTTGACGCTTATGCTCTTCGTCTTCCATATCGATAAAATCAATAATGATAATACCACCGAGATTGCGCAACCTAAGTTGTCGACCTATTGCTGTCGCGGCTTCAAGATTTGTCTTATAGATCGTCTCTTCAAGATTTCGACTACCAACAAAAGCGCCCGTGTTGACATCAATAGTGGTCATAGATTCAGTTTGCTCAACCAGCAAATACCCACCTGATTTCAATTGCACCTTTCTGTCCAAGGCTTTTTGAATTTCATCTTCAACACTGTACAAATCAAAAATCGGACGTTCGCCAGGGTAATACTCTATACGATCTCGTAATTCAGGTATGAAATCCTCAGCAAAAGACCGCAGCTTCGCATAATTTTCTTTAGAATCAATACGAATTTTCTCTGTCGATAAACCAACGAGATCACGCATAGTTCGAAGATGTAAAGGAAGATCTTCATAGATAACAGAAGGCGCCTTGGCATGCTGCATGCGCCGCTTGACAGATTGCCAAAGCCGAGTAAGAAATTTAATATCAGCTAATATTTCTTCCTCTCCCGCTCTTTCGGCAGCGGTTCTTAATATGTAACCACTGTTTTCATCCGCATCGGTCAAGGCTTCAGAAACCAATGATTTTAGACGCTCACGCTCCGCTTCATCCTCAATTCTTTGACTGACGCCGACATGAGACTGATCGGGCATGTACACAAGATACCGAGACGGTATTGAAAGGTGCGTTGTCAAACGCGCTCCTTTTGTACTAATTGGATCTTTAGTAACTTGCACGACCAAGGATTGGCCTTCACGTAAATAATCTCCGATCTGATCGCTTGGATTAGCCGCATCACGATCTGCCACTTCAGAAACATGTATAAACGCAGCACGCTCTAAACCGATGTCAACAAAAGCGGCCTGCATCCCCGGTAGCACACGCACTACTTTCCCTTGATATATATTACCTACAATACCTTTACGACTTGAGCGCTCAATGTATACTTCTTGCAGTACACCATTCTCAACCAAAGCAACACGAATCTCCATCGGAGTAACATTAATGAGTACATCTTCACTCATGAGACATTCCCTCTAGTGGATGGATTCCAAACTGAGCCAAGATTTGTGCCGCCTCATACAAAGGCAGACCAACAACCGCGGAATAAGAACCAGACATTGAACGCACAAAAATAGACCCCATCCCCTGAATGGCATAGGAACCTGCTTTATCGTGTGGCTCACCGGTTTTCCAATACTGCTGTATTTCGACATCTGAAATATCACGAAATGAAACATCATTTACGATGCATTCTGTAACAACATGATCAAATTCAAGATTACAAAGACAAAGAGAGGTAATCACTTGATGTGCGCGGCCAGAAAGCAGCCTTAGCATGGATAGGGAGTCGTCAAGAGTACTCGGTTTACCTAAAATTTGCCCCCCAACCACCACACTGGTGTCTGACGCCAAAAAAATAGCAGACAAATCAGGGTTAGGCTGGCGTTTGTATTTTTCAATGGCGGCCTTCGCTTTTTCAACCGCCAGCCTAACGACGTAATCTTTAGCCTCCTCTTGATATTTCGGTGTTTCGTCAATATCAGCAGGCAAAACCTCAAACTCTTTCACCAAGAGGCTAAGCAGCTCTTTCCTTCTCGGCGAAGCGGAAGCCAAAACAAGCATAAACTCTTCCCAAAAACAGCCTAACGGATAGCATAAATGCGTCGCACGCTACGCAGAATAATAAATGACCAAGGCCACAACAAACCAGTAATAACCGCTGGCATAAAAATCATTAACGTGGGCTCAGCATAGCCAAGATAATGATCAATCCAAAAATCAAGTAACTGATTGATACTGACCAACATACAAATGAAAAAACCTTGCTGCCAGCGGTGATACATTCTTAGACGCTTGTAAAATACGGCACAAGTATAAGCAATAATCACATAAGTAAGAGAATGCTGACCTATGATGCCACCCTGCAACAAATCGACCATTAAACCCAAAAACCAAGCTAACCCCACCCCTACTCGGAATGGTAATGCGATCACCCAATACAAAATCACCAGTAAAGCCCACTCAGGGCGAAACCAAACAAATTGCTCAGGAAAAGGCACAGCCTCAAGCATTAAAGCCGTTAATAAGGTTATACAAAAAACAAAAATCGGCTTCATTCGCGCTCTGCCTCAGGCTTCTCAATCAGCATTACGTGACGACTGCGACCTAACTGCGCCAAAGGAACCACATCCACGTCTGCATAGGCTTTACCTTGCGTGTATTTCACACTTCGCACCACACCAACGGGATAACCGCTTGGGAAGCGATTATCCAGACCAGAGGTCGTTAAAATATCCCCCTTTTTAATATCCACTGATCGAGGAACACTCATTAGCTCCATTCGCTTTAGATCTCCTGTACCTCGCAAAATACCTCTAAAGCCGGTCCGAGAAAGCTGTACAGGAACAAAATGACTTGCGTCAGCAATCAGCAAGACTCGACTACTGTACGCCGCTGTTTCGACCACCTGACCCAGTACGCCAGTGGCATCTAACACAGGCTGTCCAACAAACGCACCAGAAGAAAACCCCTTATCAATCATCAATCGATGACTGTAAGCATTCTGATCAAAACCAATCACTTCAGCCATGACAATTTTTTCGTCAACACGTTGAGAGGCGTCCAATAATTCTCGCAGTCTAACGTTTTCAGCCTGAAGCGAGTCAAGGCGTTGTTGACGACTGCGTAATAACAATATTTCAGCTTGTAAAGACTGATTTTCCTTAACCAATCCTTCCCTGCTAGCAAGATGTTCACCCGCCCACTTAAACATTTTTTGCGGCGTATTAACCACTACCTGAATCGGCGTTACAAGCAAGGTCAAATAGGGCCTTACTTGCGAAAAAACAGCATAACGAACATCAGCGACAATCATTGCAGCAGACAAGATAACCAATACAAGGAAACGAGCACTGGAAACCTTACCGCTAAAAAGAAGCGAATTGTTAATGGGACGCTCCTAACCTTTACTCGTTATCAACAGTAAACAATTCAGACGCATGCTTATCCATCAACTCTAAAGCCATACCACCACCACGCGCAACACAGGTTAATGGATCATCAGCAATAATAACGGGCAACCCTGTCTCTTCACTAATTAACCGATCAATCTCACGCAACAAAGCACCACCGCCCGTAAGCACCAATCCGGTCTCACCGATATCGGCCGCCAACTCTGGAGGAGACTGCTCAAGTACACCTTTAATCGCTTGGACAATTTGCGCCAAAGGCTCTTGCAAAGCGTCTAAAATTTCCGTACTGCTCAATACAAATGAACGAGGAATCCCTTCAGCCAAATTGCGACCACGTACATCGATCTGCAATTCCTCACCGGTATGATAAGCCATACCAATCTCTGTCTTAATGCGTTCAGCCGTTGCGTCACCGATTAAACTGCCATATTGACGACGAACATAAGTCACAATAGCTTCATCAAAACGGTCACCGCCCACTCGAATAGACTCTGAGGTTACAATACCGTTTAAAGATATGATTGCGATCTCTGTGGTACCACCACCGATATCGATCACCATAGAACCCGATGCTTCAGCAACAGGAAGACCCGCACCGATCGCCGCCGCCATTGGCTCTTCAATGATATACACTTCACGCGCACCGGCACCCAACGCAGACTCTTTGATGGCACGACGCTCTACTTGCGTTGACTTGCATGGTACACAGACCAACACGCGAGGGCTCGGTTTTAACCAGCTGTTTTCATGGACTTTCGCAATAAAATACTGCAGCATTTTTTCGGTAACATGAAAATCTGCAATAACACCGTCTTTCATAGGTCGGATAGCGGTAATGTTACCCGGAGTACGACCTAACATACGCTTAGCATCTGTACCAACAGACGCAACTGTTTTCTGGTTTCCGTTGTGGCGAATAGCAACAACAGAAGGTTCATCAAGCACGATTCCGCGATCACGAACGTAAATAAGGGTATTTGCCGTTCCTAAGTCAATAGACAAATCACTTGAAAACATTCCCCTGATTTTCTTAAACATGAATTCTTACACCCTGATAATACGATACGAACAGCGTCAAAATGTAACAATCACGGGACCATTGGGCAAGTTGATTCCGCGTAAATGTTAAAAAAGTTCCCTTACATTTCATTGTTTACGAAAAAAAATTTAATAAATGAAAAATAAGCTAGATTTTTCACACTGTTAGCTTTATAGCCTCACAACTAAGGGATACAATAAAAACCATTTACGATAATCAAAATATCAGGTGGAACATGTCCATAGACAAACAAGACGTGCAAAAAATTGCACACTTGGCTCGCCTCGCGCTTACTGAGGCAGACGCCGATCAATATCAACACTCCCTTTCTAGTGTTTTATCACTTGTTGAACAAATGCAATCTGTCAATACCGATGGGGTTGAACCACTTTCCAACCCGCTTGAGATGACTCAAAGATTAAGAGAAGACACAGTCACAGAAGAAAATCGCCGCGACGCCTTTTTAGCGAACGCACCTCAAGCCGAAGCCGGCCTTTTCCTCGTACCAAAAGTGATCGATTAAGAGAGACAAGCATGTACGAACAAAGCATCTCGACATTAGCTCAGCAATTACGTAACAAAGACATTACCAGCGTCGAATTAACCCGCCTTTTCTTGGCACGCATAGCCAAACTTGACCCTCAACTAAACAGTTTTATCACGGTGACCGAACAGCGAGCATTAGAACAAGCCGCTGCTGCAGACGCGTTGCTGCAAAATGGAAAAGGCACAATGTTGACTGGCATCCCAATTGCCCACAAAGACTTATTCTGCACCGAAGGCACGCTGACAACCTGCGGCTCAAAAATGCTTCATAATTTTATCCCACCCTACGAGTCAACTGTTACGAATCGTATCCAACAGGCTGGCGCCGTCATGCTGGGTAAAACGAATATGGATGAGTTCGCCATGGGCTCATCTAACGAAAACAGTTTTTACGGCGCCGTAAAAAACCCATGGAATCTTGATAAAGTTCCCGGTGGATCTTCTGGTGGATCAGCTGCTGCCATTGCGGCTGGACTAGCCGTTGCCGCAACAGGTACAGATACGGGTGGCTCTATTCGCCAACCGGCTTCTTTCTGCGGCATTACAGGCCTTAAACCGACTTATGGCCGCGTCTCTCGTTTTGGCATGATTGCGTACGCATCCAGCCTTGATCAAGGCGGCCCGATGGCAAAAAGTGCAGAAGATTGCGCGCATTTAATGCAAGCCATGGCGGGGTTCGATGAAAAAGACTCCACTTCAGCCGAGCAGCCAACGGATGACTATCTTGCCAATCTGAATGCACCTCTTGCCGGTCTAAAAATTGGTCTTCCAAAAGAGTACTTTGGTGATGGCCTAGATTCCCAAGTGGCTGACATTATTATGGCTGCGGTAAAAGAGTTTGAGAAATTGGGCGCGACGATAAAAGAAATTTCACTACCGAACCTACAACTTAGTATCCCCTCATACTATGTTATAGCGCCTTCCGAAGCGTCTTCAAACCTGTCTCGATTTGATGGGGTTCGCTTTGGGCACCGTTGTGACAATCCGAAAGATTTGCTTGATATGTACATGCGTTCACGTGCTGAGGGCTTTGGCCGAGAAGTACAAAAGCGCATCATGGTAGGCACTTACGCTCTGTCTGAAGGCTACTACGACGCTTACTATCTCAAAGCACAAAAAATTCGTCGTCTTATCAAAGAAGATTTTGTTAAAGCCCTTGAAGAAGTCGATGTCATCATGGGCCCTGTTGCGCCCACTACAGCATTTGGCCTTGGTAGCAAAACCAGCGACCCTGTTGCCATGTACCTAGAAGACATCTATACACTATCCGTTAACCTAGCAGGCATTCCAGCCATGTCTATCCCAGCGGGTTTTGCACAGGGCATGCCTGTTGGCCTTCAGATCATGGGCAATTATTTTGCTGAAGCCAAACTTTTGAACGTAGCACATCAGTACCAACAACATACTGATTGGCATTTACAAACACCAACAATGGCAAAAGGAGCATAAGCATGAACTGGGAAGTTGTTATCGGCCTTGAGATTCATACTCAGCTCTCTACTAAATCAAAATTGTTTTCTGGTGCCGCTGTCGGCTTTGGCGCAGAACCAAATACTCAAACCACACTTGTCGATTTAGGCATGCCAGGTGCCCTGCCTGTTTTCAACAAAGAAGCACTGCGTATGGCGGTTATGTTTGGCCATGCTATTAATGCAGAAATTGGCATGACATCGGTTTTTGCACGCAAGAATTATTTCTACCCAGATCTACCTAAAGGCTACCAAACCAGCCAAATGGATCACCCCATTGTTGGCAAAGGTTATCTTGATGTGATGCTAGAAGACGGCACTACTTCTCGTGTTGGCATTACTCGTGCACACCTTGAAGAAGACGCTGGTAAGTCTTTGCATGAAGACTTCCAAGGCATGACAGGCATAGACTTAAATCGCTCGAGCACGCCCCTGCTTGAAATCGTATCAGAGCCAGACATTCGCTCAGCAAAAGAAGCCGTTGCTTATGTTAAAATGATTCATTCCATCGTGACCTATCTTGGCATTTGCGACGGAAATATGGCGGAAGGCTCTATGCGTTGCGACATTAACTTATCATTGCGCCCTAAAGGCCAAAAAGAATACGGTACACGCACTGAAATCAAAAACGTCAACTCGTTCCGCTTCATCGAAAAAGCCATCTATACCGAGATCGAGCGCCAAGCAGATATTCTAGAAGATGGCGGCCGCATTATTCAGGAAACTCGCCTGTATGACCCAGAGAAAAATGAAACTCGCAGCATGCGCTCAAAAGAAGACGCTAACGACTATCGTTATTTCCCATGCCCTGACCTACTGCCTGTGGTATTAACACAAGAATATGTCGATAACATAAAAGCCAACCTACCAGAGCTACCAAGCCAAAAAGCCGCACGCTTCCAAAGTGACTATGCGCTCAGTGAATATGACGCCAACGTACTGTCATCCTCTCGCGCTATGGCAGACTTCTTTGAAAACGCTAACGGCGTTGTGAAAGACCCAAAACTGACAGCCAATTGGGTAATGGGTGAGCTCAGCAAATTGCTTAACCAAGAACAACTTGACATCAACAACTCTCCTGTTAGCGCTCAGGCATTCGGTGAATTGTTAGTTCGAATCAAAGACGACACAATCAATGGCAAAACAGCCAAAGATGTTTTCCAAGCCATGTGGGATGGAGAAGGCTCTGCAGACGAGATCATCGAGGCAAAAGGCTTAAAACAAGTGACAGATACTGGCGCTATCGAGACCATGATCCAAACTATTTTGGACGCTAACGCCGCCCAAGTTGAACAATATCGCGCTGCCGATGAAGATAAGCAAAAGAAAATGATTGGCTTTTTCGTAGGACAAGTAATGAAAGCATCACAAGGCAAAGCCAATCCTGGCCTAGTGAACCCAATCCTAGTGAAAATGCTGAAAGGTTAACCTTTTCTCTAGTCTTGATCAGACAAGAGAAGAAAAAATCAGACCAGCAAAATAAAATTTCCCCCTATGTCGATTTTGAACATCAGGGGGAGATTCTTACTCGCTAAACTTTTACATGAAACCAACACTAAAGATCTGAAGTTATCCTATCTCTACCAGCTCGCTTCGCTTCATATAAAAGTCGGTCAGCCTGCTTTACCAAGTCTTCAAAAGAACCCATAGACTGACAACTTAACCCAACACTGCAAGTCATAGTAATTTTTGCCCCTGTATACTCTTTGGCACGCAGATGACCCAAAAACACCTTCAAACGATCAAGCAACTCCTGCCCGTCAACCTTAGCTAAAATACAAAATTCTTCACCACCAAAGCGACAAACCAACATATCTGGAAAAGCGCCTTGTACATCAGCCCCAAACGATGCTAATAAATCATCCCCGATCATGTGACCGTAGGTGTCATTAATCACCTTAAAGTGATCCAAATCTAACATTGCCAAAGAAAAGCAACCATTCTCCTTGCGCAAAAGACGCTCTCCTTCCTCAAAAAAGAAACGCCTATTTTTCAATTTTGTCAGCGGGTCGGTATTGGCTAAATCCCGAATCGTCTCCAGCATTTCCTGCGCTTCTAAACTGTGCACCACACGACAATGAAACTCTTCATGGTAAAAGGGCTTTTTTAAAAAATCATTGGCGCCCGCTTTTATAAACTTAGCGGATAACGCACTGTCTCCTTCTGCAGAAAGCCCAATAATCACTAAGTCCTGAAAACGAGCGTTACTTTTCAGCATACGCACCAATTCATAGCCATTCACCAAGGCGATGTTGTGATCGGTGATCAGCATTCTTATACCGGAGTCTTCTTCTAACTTAGCTAGCGCCTCTTGACCGTTATCCACTTCAATGACATTAAAACGGTATTGTTCCAAAAGCGCCCTGACAAACTGACTATTGGCCACAGAGTCTTCGGCGACCAAGACCTTAACTCCTTCATTTTTAATTAAACGCTCAACGACCTTAATCGCATGATTAAACGAATAACGACTGTCTTTAGTGATGTAGTCTAAAACCCCTTTATCCAATAGACTAATTCGCAGGTCATCATCAAAGTTTCCTGTCAATACGACACAGGATATTTGCTTCAACAACACCAAATCAACAATTTCCCCGTTTTCAGCATCGGGCAAATTTAGATCGACAATAGCTGCAAAGAAACTTTCTTCCTCTAACTTACGTCTTGCCTGATCGTAGCAAGTACACAAAACAGGGATAAACAGAGGGTTCTGAGACAGCAAATGATTGAGAACTTTCAGTACAACAGGGCTATCTTCTACAACCAAAATTTTCCGCTCTAACATCATTAACAAAATCCTTTCTTAAAGCACTTCTTGTAAAACCATAGTGTTTACACTTTTTTGAGCGTCTTTTTTAATTATCCTCTATGACCTAAGATTCCGATACTCTAGAATACTTATTCATAAGTTTGCTTTGTAAATAATACGTAAAAAATACGCCATTCAAAAGACAATCTCTTACTTCAACTATAAGGTCATTTAATAATGCAATGTCGGCCAAGTTGCGGTGCATGCTGCACAGCGCCTTCAATTACATCTCCCATTCCCGGCATGCCTAACGGTAAAGCCGCTGGAGAAACTTGCGTACAACTGTTAGCGGACTATCGCTGTGCAATCTTTGGTGATCCATTAAGACCTAAAGTATGCTCAGACTTTCAGGCAGAAGAATATACTTGCGGTAACAATAGAATAGAGGCAATCCGTATTTTGTCGATTTTGGAAAACGACACAAAACCAATACATAGTAGTTTATTAAAAAGGAAAGACAAATGACATTAGCAAAACAACTCCTCCCTATACTTTGCGCCAGCGTATTTTTGAGTGCCTGCTCTACTGACTCAAATAAGTCATTTGTTCTCGTTCCTCCAAGCGAATCTCAGATAGAAAACAGCATCAAAAGCCAGGTCTCATTGACACTTAATGCATTCACCCCTGTTGCTGGTCAAGCACTCCCAAATGAGACCGTTCTTGAGGCTTACGAAGCACGTGATTATGAGCCCGTCTGGATAAAAGACAACAATATCAGCATGTCTCTCTACAAACTCGTCGATGTACTTGAACAATCCTACACGCATGGACTGAACCCCATTCACTACCATTCCGGTATCATTAAAGAATATTTAGCCTTAAAAGAACCCAGTCCACAACAACTAGCAGAAATGGACGTCATTGCGACCATTGCCCTCACCAGCTACGCAAATGACCTTAGCAACGGCCGATACGAACCCCAACTTATCGATCCAAACTGGCAGCTAGACGCGCCTAACAATAATTGGAAAGAACTGCTCTATTTAGACTCTGCAACCGAGATGGTAAACGCACTACCACTCCTTGCTCCGCGCAGCCCACAATATCAAGTTCTGCAAAAATGGCTCGTTTATTACCAAGATCTAGCCACCAAAGAGAAAGACATATTGGTTAGTGCAGGCGTACCGCTCTCAGCTGGTGACACTGGGCCACGTGTTGCACAATTGAGAGCGCGTTTAGTCCAGCTTGGCGACATACGCTTTTCTACTCGCAAGGTAAACGAAGACCAATTCGATCTCTCTTTAAAAGAGGCATTAATACGTTTTCAACAACGTCACCACATCGCGGCAGATGGAGCTGCAGGCTCAAAAACCATTGAAATGCTCAACATTCCGTTAAAATCCAGAGCAAAGCAAATCGCCTATAATTTAGAAAGATGGCGCTGGTTGCCAAGCGAATTAGAGGCTAACCGCATTTGGGTGGATTTAACCAACTACACAGTGGATATGCACCTAAATGGCGAACTTACCTCAATGAAAGCGATTATTGGTAAGCCTGATCGTAAGACGCCCGTTTTTAAGGGATTAATGACCTACATGGTCACCAATCCAACATGGCGTGTTCCACACCGAATCGCTAGAGAAAACCTATTACCTAAGTTACAGGCTGATCCTAACTACCTCATTAAGCACCGCTATAAAGTCTACTCAAGCTGGAGTATTGGCGCAAAAGAACTGGACTCTACGAAAATCAACTGGAAAAGCATTAGCGAAGACAAACTTGCGTTCCGCTTTGAGCAAGAACCAGACGAAGGCAATGCACTAGGTCAGTTTAAGTTTATGTTTCCCAATAAAAATGAAATTTACCTGCATGACACACCATCGAAACACCTATTTCGTGAAGCCGATAGAGCCTTTAGCTCTGGATGCGTTCGCTTGGAAAACCCAATGGAATTCGCCCAGGAAATAACCAAAGGCAGCAAACAATTCAATGAGATGAACAACGCCCTGCAAACAGCCAGCAACGCAGTGATCAGCCTACCGAACTACATTCCGGTTTACTTGGTGTATTTTACCGTGGTTCCCAACGCAAATGGCATGCTGGAGTTTCGCAATGACATTTATTCAAGAGACACTTTAATGGAAGAGGCAATGGGATATTCCGCCATAGACCCAAGAGAGTCTATTTAATAAAGAGGTTATTTCATAACATTTAAGACACTTTAAAAATCAAAAGCCCATAAAACGGATGCTTATAGGGCTTTTTAAGACAGCACATAAGTTTATTTGACCATAATACACACTGTTACTTCTTCACGATCATGATAAAGGTGTTTTACTTGATATTGATAACTTACACCTGCCTTTCTCAACAACTCTTCCATCAACTGAAGACATAAAGACACTTCTTGATAACGCTTTTTCATGGGCAATTTCAAATTAAAAATAGCACGTCTTGTCCAACCACTTGCCAGCCATTTTGCCATCAATTCCGCTACTTTAATTGGACGCTCAACCATGTCACATACCAACCAGTCCACGGTATAAGGTGGCTCATACTTAAAGCCATCTGCCTTTTCGTGCTGAACCAAACCAGAAGACATCAGCTCTTTCTGCATCGGACCGTTATCAATTGCAATAACCTGAATCCCTTTCTTAACAAATTGATACGTCCACCCTCCTGGAGCCGCACCTAAATCCACCGCCGTCATACCCTCAGCCAAATCACTTTCACGTGTCCGCTCAGGGACAAATTGCAGTAACGCCTCTTCTAGTTTTAGCGTCGATCGACTGGGCCCCGCCGCCGGAAAACGCAACCGACGTATCCCCATGGGAAATTCACTACGGCAAACAGCATAAGACACACCCAAGTAAGCACTTTCGCCATCCAACATAAAGACGTGATGACGCACACCAACAGCCTTATTACGCAACACCCCTGACTTCTTCCAACCTTCCCGCAATGGCTTCTCAAGCTTTTTAATCAGATTAGATAAGGCCTTAGCCTCATTGGTGTCAGCCGTTTCTATGCAAATATCCTCAGCCAATGGTAATTCACGAGCGGCCTCAAGCAAGGACTCTACTCGCCCCCCTTGCTCCAATTCAATGACATCGTTCACCGCAATAATCTGACGCGCAAAAATAAGACGATTAAAGTTCAACTGCTGGATCAACACCTCACCAGCGTCGGCTTGGTCAAAGTTATACACAACATAGCCAGCATCAGGAATTACCTTAGCATAACCGTAAAAGCCCTTGTTATTTGCGACGTCTGACAACTCTGCCGCACAATCTTTTTCAAAACCTTGACGGCAATAAACCAAAACATTTTTCATTACAATTCCTTCTCAAATAGGCGTTCAACCTACCGAGTTATATTAATTACTTTCTAGAGGGCCATTTTAATAACGACTCATCCAACTGAGCCGAAACAAAAGCACACAATTCCGGCGAAAAATGCACCCCAAAGCTAGGCGAGCTAACAAAATACATTACTTCGCCCTGCCAATTAAACTGTAAAGAGTAAGCATGCAAATACCCACGATCAGCCTCTTCTCCACCATACCTAAGATCCCCTAAAATGGGCGACCCAAGACTCTTTAGCGCTACACGAATTTGATGAGTTTTCCCGGTCAACGGCCGAACCAAAAACACTCTATTCCCTTGAAAAGAAAGAGAAAAAAACTGCGTGATCGCAAAATTTTCTTTTTCGTTGGTTAACTTCCACTGCCCCCTTCTGCTCGGTGCCATACCACCCGCAATCGTGCCTTGTTTTTTCTTTGGTTTTTTAGAAGACAACGCCAAGTAGCGCTTTTCCATTTCATGCTTTTCAAACATTTTACCAAACACAGCAGCCGCGTCAGCATGGCAGGCAACAATCAACAACCCTGATGTCATTTTATCTAAACGATGTACAGGGTAAAAAGTACAATCAGGATAGGAATTGGCCAGTGATTGCATCACGCCCATCCCCTCAGACTCCGCATGAAAACTCATGCCTGCGGGCTTTTCGATAACCCAATAGTCATCACTACGGAACAATACTTGGAGCAAAACAGCCTCATCACGAATAAATAAAGGAAAAACCGAGTAGCCAACAAGTTTATCCACAGAGAAAGTGGACAACTCATATGTCAACAAAAAAAGAAACAACTATCGCTAACTTTGATAATTCGACTGCACAGAGAGCCTATTGCGACCACTTCGCTTAGCATCATATAAGCCCTTATCGGCTTGCGCTAATATCTCTTCATAGCGGGAAACACTGGATTCTATAGACGCCAACCCCACACTGATGGTGACTGGAATAACGATACCATGCTCCGTCTCGATCAGCATGTCTTCGACCGACTGCCGCATACGCTCCATGATTCGCTCCGCCTCATTTAAACCTGTACTGGGCAGTATGACGATAAACTCCTCTCCACCGTAACGACCAATTCTATCTTGAGGACGTATAACTGAGGCCATCACACTCGATACTTTGCTTAACACTAAATCACCTGCCTCGTGACCAAAAGTGTCATTAATCTTTTTAAAATGATCTAAGTCGACAATAGCAAACACACAAGGCTCTCGATTAATCACAGAGTCCGCAAAAATATTCACCGCATCGGCCAGTACTTTTCTTCGATTAGACAATCCCGTCAGTTCATCCTTTTCGGCCAAAATCCGCAAATGACGATTCACTGACTTGAGCCTATTCATAACAAGATGAATCACCATAGCAAAATAGAACGACACGGCGAAGAACACCAATACAATCACAATATTTTGACCAAAACTGGTAAGGTAAAGGCCTCTTGTATCTAAGAGCTCACAAGCAAAAAACAACAAAACAGAAAGACAGACGATCCAATATTTAGTTGATCGCTGATCGGAACGAAAAACCACAAAAGAGTACGCAATAACGTTGACAAAAAGCCAATGAAGCCCGCTATTTGTCCCGAAGTAAAACAAGCTAAGAATGCCAATCTGCACAATCTTAATAATTGGCATTAGTAGTTGCGCACGATAAAAATATCCTCTGTAGTTATAACGCAAACCAATCAAACCTAAGAGCAATCCAACAAAAGAGAAAATCGCAACAGAAGGCATACAACGGAATGCAAATACAGCAATCATCAGCACCGAGCTAATGCAAAACATCATGTAAGAAAAATTCACCACATGCTTTTGATTAAGATCATTCCCAATCTCATCTTCAAAGCCGAGATTCAAAAGTTTTTCTATGATTTTTTTTATTGAAGAAAACACTATACCCCGCACTTATTATCCATTTAAAAAACGCTAGACGATACTTGCCACTTTCTATTCGCAAAAAATCAGGCTTCTAAAACGTGGGAGACAAACCTTGCATTCTACCGAATATATACCACCTTTTCTATTCATTCGAACACTGAATTCCTTTTTATGAGTAAAGATTATTCTCCAGAAAGCGGCTCCAATTTTAGAGACAAGCCTGTCTAATTTTCGTATTCTCTGCACCAAAGTTTGCTTCTCTATTGGCATGAATATTGATTGAACAAAATACGCAGTCAGAGCAGTGGTGAGAAAAGCTTAACTAATCGGTCAAATATAACAACACCAACTGACTAACGCCCTATAAAAAGGCATAGAGAGATTAATAATGGTGCAAAAAATCATTTATCTAACCTTAAACCACAAGGTAGCGGCACATTGAAAACACATAACTCAATATCACGCCTTGAACTTGCTAACATCAGTAAGCAATACCCAGGCTGCCTTGCTAATGACAATGTCAGCCTTGTTCTTATGCCGGGAGAAATTCATGCATTACTAGGCGAAAATGGCGCTGGAAAAAGCACTTTAGTGAAGACTATTTATGGCGTAGTTGCACCAGATAAAGGCGACATTATTTGGGATGGCAAAGAAGTCAGCATCAAATCACCTTCCATGGCCAGAGATTTAGGTATTGGTATGGTGTTTCAACACTTCTCTCTATTTGAAACGCTGACCGTAAGCGAAAATATTGAGCTGTGTTTAAGCAAACATCAACTCAATAAAATTGGAGATTTAGCTGCTCGAATTACCCAATTATCAGCCGAATATGGCTTAAACGTCGATCCAAGCCGTTACATACACTCCTTATCTATTGGTGAAAGACAACGAGTGGAAATCATGCGCTGCCTTGTTCAATCAGTAAAACTACTCATTTTAGATGAGCCCACCTCCGTATTAACACCACAGGAAGTCGCAGGACTGTTCGACGTCTTACGCACGCTCTCAAAAGAAGGCTGCAGCATTCTTTTTATAAGTCACAAACTTCATGAAGTGACGGAAATCTGCCATAAAGCCACTATTCTTCGTGGCGGAAAAGTAGTTGATACCTGCATTCCCAACGAAGAGACGCCAGCGACGATTGCCAAAATGATGGTGGGGGATCTCGCAGAACAAGAGGCGGGCTACACCAAGGCTGAAGGAAAAACCGTTGTATTCAGTGTAAATAATTTATCGCTTTCTTCTAAACAGCCTTTTGGCACAACACTCAAAAATATCAACCTTGACTTAAAAGCGGGGGAAATACTGGGGATTGCAGGCGTAGCAGGCAATGGTCAAGACGAGTTAATGGCGATCATTAGCGGCGAAGATACCCGTAATGTGAAACAAACTATATCGCTAAACAACCTCGACATTGGCCATTTGCATGCAGGAGAAAGAAGAAAACTTGGTATGGCGTACGTGCCAGAAGAACGATTAGGTCGCGGCGCGGTACCAGACATGAGCCTGACAGAAAACACCCTTTTAACTCACAGCGAAGGGTTTATTAAAAACGGATTAGTGCAATGGCAGAGTATCAAAGACTACACCAAAGACCTCATTACGAAGTACAAGATAAAATGTCATGGTGAGTTTTCAGAAGCAAAAAGCCTAAGCGGCGGTAATTTGCAAAAATTTATTATGGGACGAGAAATCGGTCAAAACCCAAAAGTTTTGATTTGTGCGCACCCAACTTGGGGTGTCGATGTGGGAGCTGCCCTCGCTATTCACCAAGCGTTATTACAACTTCGCGATAAAGGCGCGGCTATTTTGCTCATCTCCGAAGATATCGATGAGTTATTTTTATTGGCAGACAGAATGGCTGCCGTTTGCAACGGTCACCTATCCCCCTTGGTAAAAACAGAGCACACCAACATAGACCAGATTGGTCAGTGGATGGCGGGCACTTTTATTAACAACACATCGGCTCACACACAAGAACAAGAGGCCAACGCATGATACGTATTCAAGCTCGCACTGAGCCAAGTTCATTAATGAAGGTCGCCTCTCCACTGTTGGCCATTTTGTTAACCTTAATATTTGGTAGCATTCTCTTTTCAGCCATTGGCAAGTCGCCACTACAAGCACTACAAGTACTGCTCATCGCCCCATTGGCAGACACTTACAACATAGGGGAAATGTTCGTAAAAATGGGCCCCCTTTTACTGTGTGCGGTTGGCCTTTCGTTATGCTATCGCGCCAACATGTGGAATATCGGCGCCGAAGGACAATTACTCGCTGGTGCACTAGGCGGCTCGGCCATGGCTCTTTACTTCATTGATTCCGATTCCGCCATCGCTTTACCCGTCACCCTACTCGCAGGAATAGCATCGGGTATGATTTGGGCCGCTGTCCCTACTTTTTTAAAGTTACGCTTCAACTCAAATCTTATTTTAACCACCATCATGTTTAACTACATTGCCCTGTATTTATTAATCTGGGCAGTACACGGTCCATTGAGAGATCCGCAAGGCTTTGGCTTCCCAGAATCCGCCATGTTTACGCAAGCTACGCTGCTGCCAACCTTATTTGAAAGCAGCCGAATTCATCTAGGCATCGTTTTCGCTATTCTCTCTGGCATAATTGGCTGGTTTATCTTGAGCAAGACCCACTTAGGCTTTCAAATACGAGTGTTTGGGGCGGATGAACCTGCGGCAAGGTACGCAGGCTTCAACAGCAAGAAACTAAGCTGGTTAGTCATGTTATTTGCAGGCGCACTGGCAGGACTCGCAGGGGTCAGTGAAACCACAGGACCAATTGGACAATTGGTGCCAAACGTTTCACCTGGCTATGGTTATTCCGCCATTATTGTGGCCTATTTAGGTAGACTTCACCCTATAGGAGCCATTATTGCAGCAATTTTTATGGCCGTAATTTATATGGGTGGAGACTTGGCTCAAATCGAAATGGGAATTCCTGTTGCTGTCGTCAGCATGTTCCAAGGGGTATTACTTTTCTTCCTCTTGGCCTGTGATTTTTTCATTAATAACCGTCTCAGCTTTTCAAATCAAGCGACAAACTAGGAGCACATTTTGGACTCAGATCTTATCGTACAAATCTTGTTTTCCGCTGTAAAAACAGGCACTCCACTGCTGTTTATTGCCCTAGGAGAAGTGATTTGTGAAAAATCAGGCATATTAAACCTAGGCCAAGAAGGCATGATGCTCATGGGCGCTGTGGTTGGCTTTTTGGCCGCCTACTCTACTGGAAATATGGGATTTGGTGTTCTTGCCGCCATGTTAATGGGCAGTACCATGAGCGTTATTTTCGCCGTATTAGTCTTGCAACTTGGCGCGAATCAAGTGGCAACAGGACTTGCTTTAACTATTTTTGGTACTGGCTTAAGTGCTTTTGTCGGGGCCGGTTTTGTCGGACAGACTATTCAGGGCTTTCCGCCTATTGCGATCCCCTTTTTATCCGACATCCCTTACATAGGAAGCATTCTTTTTAGTCACGACATTTTAGTGTATTTCTCTTTTGGCATGACAGCGGTGCTATTTTACGTGGTCAATAAAACCCGTATTGGCCTAACACTCAAAGCCGTCGGTGAAAATCCTAATGCCGCGAACGCCATTGGTATTCCTGTGCTCAAGGTGCGCTACTTAGCCATCATGTTTGGCGGCGCTATGGCTGGTATTTCTGGTGCTTACATGTCACTTGTTTATACACCTATGTGGGTAGAAAACATGACCGCGGGTCGAGGCTGGATTGCGCTAGCTTTAGTCGTCTTTGCTTCATGGCGAATTGGACGCATCATGCTTGGTGCGTATTTATTTGGTTTAGCGAGCATCATGCATTTGGTTCTGCAAGGTATGGGGTGGTCTATTTCACCCAACTTGCTCGCTATGCTACCTTACGTTGCCACCGTCATTGTGATGGTCATCATCAGCGCCGATCATTTTAAAGAAAAACTGCTTGCACCGCGTTCACTGGGCAAACCATTCGACCCAAGAAACATGGCGTAACAAGATCATTAACCATTACTTCACTATTGAAGACAATAAAGCCTTAGGGCACAAAAGGAGCGAGAAATGAAACTGAAAAGTTTGCTGGTTAGTTTGGGGCTTATAGCGGGTGCTGTGACAGCCCATGCAGAGGAGCCTTTAAAAGTTGGCTTTATCTACGTCGGTCCCGTTGGCGACCTAGGTTGGAGTTATGAGCATGACATGGGGCGTAAAGGTCTAGAAGAATATTTTGGCGACAAAGTAAAAACCACTTATGTTGAAAACGTGCCGGAAGGCGCTGATGCTGAACGTGTTATCACTCAGTTAGCAAAAGCAGGAAATGATCTTATTTTTACAACTTCTTTTGGCTTTATGAACCCCACAGTCAAAGTTGCAAAGCGCTTTCCTAATGTGAAATTTGAACACGCGACAGGCTATAAATTGGATAAAAACCTAGGCACTTATGTGCTACGTACCTATGAAGGACGTTATATCTCTGGTGTGGCAGCAGGAATGATGACCAAAACCAATACCATTGGTTATATTGGTTCTTTCCCAATACCAGAAGTTATCCGTGACATCAATGCCGCTTACATGGGTGCCAAAAGCGTTAACCCTGACGTCAAGATGAAGATTGTTTGGGCAAATACTTGGTATGATCCAGGTAAAGAAACCGATGCTGCAAACGCCCTCATGGACCAAGGTGTTGATGTCATGTTGCAGCACACAGATAGTCCAGCACCCCTTATTGCAGCAGAAAAACGCGGTTTACGTGCCATTGGCCAAGCATCAGACCAAAGTACATTTGCCCCTAATGCGCATATTTTCTCTGTTCGTGATAACTGGACACCCTACTACATAAAAGAAGTAAAAGCAGTGATGGATGGCACATGGAAATCGCAAGATTTTTGGGGTGGATTCCATGACGACATGCTAACGCTAGCATCCATTAACCCAAATTTACCGGCTGATGTGAGAGCAAAAATTGATGCTACTCACGACGCTATTAAATCTGGTGCATTCAAGCCCTTCACTGGGCCAATCAAAGACAACAAAGGGAATATCGCCGTACCAGCTGACCACTCGTTAACCGATGTAGAGCTTGCTCAGGTTAACTGGTATGTTGAGGGAATTACAGACGAAATCCCTCACTAATCCGAGTATTTCCTATATTTTTCTCTATACGGCCAGCGCTGCTGGCTGTATATTCCCCTGTTTTTAGCAACACTCACAAAACACTGCCAGCCATTCTTTTTCATCTTCTGCTTTATCGCTTTATTTAAGAATCAAAGGCACAGCAACAAAAGGTAACTCTATGGAAACACTGATCGAACTCTCAAAGAAAATGCCCAAAACCGAACTTCATTTACACATTGAAGGCACCTTTGAACCAGAACAGATGTTTGCCATCGCTCAACGTAATCAAGTTGTATTGAAATACCACACCGTAGAAGAATTAAAAGCTGCCTATCAATTTACTAATCTACAAGATTTCTTAGACCTGTATTACCAAGGCATGTCGGTACTGCTTCATGAGGTCGATTTTTATGACCTCACCATGGCGTATTTAGAAAAAGTCCATAGCGAAAACGTTGTGCACGTGGAGATCTTTTTTGATCCTCAAGGCCACCTCTCTCGTGACGTCCCATTTGATAGACAAATCAACGGCATTTATAGCGCTCTCAAAGACGCAGAAAAAAAATGGGGTATGACGTTCAAACTTATCATGTCCTTTTTACGACACCTAAGCGAAGAAAGTGCCTTCGACACATTAGAATTGTCCAAACCTTTTTTACATTTGATAGACGGTGTTGGTTTAGACAGTTCTGAAGTAGGCCATCCACCTGAAAAGTTCTTGCGTATTTTTGAAGCCTGCAAAAACCTTGGCCTAAAAGTCACTGCCCATGCGGGAGAGGAAGGACCACCAGAGTACATTTGGCAAGCCATTGATCAAATCGGTGTCGACAGAATTGATCATGGCAACCGAGCGCTGGAAGACAACAAACTCAGTGAAGAAATCAAAAAGCGCGGCCTAACGTTAACAGTATGCCCTTTATCCAATTTAAAACTCTGTGTCGTTAATGACATGAGAGACCACCCAATTAAAACCATGTTAAAACTTGGCCTGAACGCCACGGTCAATTCAGACGACCCAGCGTATTTTGGCGGTTATATGAACGACAACTATGCATCATTAATTCGCCAGACAGGCATCAGCAAAGGGGAATTATTGCAATTAGCAAAAAATGGCATTACTGGCAGCTGGATGGAAGACAAGCAAAAAGAGCGATACTTACAAGAGCTAACCTCTCTGTTCGCTTAAGTCGCATTTTTCCAACACATCGACTAAAAAGCGTATTTGAAATAATCACACTTTTTAGTCGATGTGTTACTATTGCGTTTTTTATAAGCTCGAGTCCCTGCCATGTCAAATGCCATCCTTCTTGATAACACTTTCTACCGCCTAACAAGCAGCCAACGCTATGATCATGTCATTAGTCTTATCAAAAAAGGCTCCTCTGTTTGGACGCTAGCGGATTCAGAAGGCTGTTTAATTATTGACCTTGGCAGTGACAAAGTTTTGCCTATTTGGCCTAATGAAACATTAGCGTTAGCTTGGGGAGAAAAGGATTATCAAGGCTTCGCCACCCTGGAGATCAATGCTGAGGATTGGGCTGCTAAATGGCTTCCTGGCATGCAAGGCGATCGTTTTTCTGTTGGCATTGCTCCAAACCTTGCAGGTGAATGCATTGTTGCTTCCGCTGAAGAACATGCAGCCGATTTAAACCGTTAACTTTACGCTTTAACCTAAGATAAACACGCCGTGAATTTTCAATTAAAAAGTCTTCCATGCGAAGACAGAAAATTAAAAATGCGTCGAAATAAGCTCACACACTTTGCCGTGTGTGTTTGCTTGTTTGCTGTTTTTCTTATTTATTTTGGTCCGCTTTTCTCTCAAATAAGCAATGCTCTTGCACCCCAATCAAGCATGATGCAGATGGGGAGCGTGTCAACGAACATGCACGCCTCAGGGCACGACCATGCCAAAATGCTTTTAGAGCAAAGCAAAGACAAGCAAGTAGCAATTGCCTCTGCCCACATCAGTCATCATGGACATCACAATCATGGTGAAAGCGCAAACCTTCTAGAGGCTTGTGGTTACTGTTCCCTACTATTTCATTTAAACTGGATAGATGCCAAAACCTTTGAGCTCATCCCGCTAACACAAGAACGTTACCTAAATAGGGTAACGACGCCTATTTCGCACAAATATAATGTGCCCTTCACTTCCATTCTCCCCAGAGCACCACCAACCATTTCGGTCTAACTCTCAACACAATATCGAAAAAATGACACTGCCAATTCAGGTTCGTCATAGAACCAGAAAAATTGTGCATGTCTTTAATAATAATGGAAAAGTGAGCGTTTCGCTCAGAGGCGTTGTTTTGCCCTTTTCCACCAAACGAGAAATAAATAATGTCAACAAAAACCAATAGCAAGACGTCCGAGTCTTCTTCAAATGCTATGTTGCTATTAATTACACGGCTACACTTCTACATTGGTCTTTTCATCGGGCCTTTTATTTTTGTGGCCGCCCTTACCGGGACGATTTATGTGATTACACCGCAAATAGAAAACGCCCTCTATAAAGATGTATTAACCACTCAAAATATAGGAGAAAGCCAACCGCTTTCCTTACAAATCGCCGCCGCAAAATCGTCTCTGCAAAGTGATTTGACGTTGTTTGCTGTTCGCCCAGCACCAGAACTTGGCGATACGACGCGTATCATGTTTTTAGATGAAACAGCACAACATTCCGGTGCTAGAGCCGTGTTTATTGACCCCGCCACTCTTGAAGTGAAAGGTAATTTACCGGTTTATGGAACAAGCGGCGTTTTACCACTTAGAACCACTATAGATTTTATGCATCGGCAACTTCTTTTAGGAGAAGTTGGACGCTATTACAGTGAACTGGCTGCTTCTTGGTTGTGGATTGCAGCACTTGGCGGAGTATTTTTGTGGTACAAGGGAGGAAAAAAAAACAGCGCTGCGTTTGCTATTAGAACAGAGCATCTTCGTAAACGTAGACGTCACTATCAATTAGGGTTGTTACTGTTTGTCGGTTTAGTCTTTGTCTCCATTACTGGATTGACTTGGTCAAAATGGGCTGGAGACAATATCAGCACATTGCGCAATAGCATTGGCTGGGTCACACCGTCAGTCTCACAAGACCTCACAACCATAGATCACAATATGATGATGTCTGACGAACATGCCGATCATCTAAATCATTCAAGTCACAATAATATGCCGGCAAAAAAACCAGCAGCAGAAAAATTTGAAGATGTTGATGCTCTATTTGATGGCGTTTTGAAAGCAGCAAGAGACGCTGGAATCGATGCCAATAAATTGGAAATCAGACCATCATCAACAAAAGACAAAGCATGGCGGGTCAGTGAAATAGATCGCTCTTGGCCAACGCAAGTCGACAGCGTCGCCGTTGATGCGAGTACTATGACAGTGACTAGCCGCGCGGATTTTGCCACCTTCCCGATTGTTGCCAAGCTGATTCGCTGGGGCATTGATGCTCACATGGGCGTCCTATTCGGTGTTATTAACCAAATCATTCTGACATTTTTTGGGCTTTCTTTGTGCCTTATGATTATTTGGGGCTATAAAATGTGGTGGATACGACGTCCACAGGCCGGATCCACATCCAAGCCTTTACTGCAGGCTTGGGGAAAACTGTCATCCACTCAAAAAGTCATTACGGTATTAATCGCCATAGCACTGGGTTTTAGCATGCCTGTTATGGGGGTTAGCTTAATCGCCTTTCTACTCATTGACGCTTACCGTTGGAAGCGCCAATAACCTCGCACAAATTCAACAGTGATTGAGCCTTCTTGGCTCGATCACTGTTTATTCACCCTACCGATACTCTAATGTTCATTTAATTCTGGCTTTTTCTGGTCTCTCTATGGGTTATCAGTAAAATACACGCTCTTAATTCATCAACATCAGAACATGTATTTTATGGACACACAGTCTCTTGAAGCACTCACAGAACAGGTTTTATCCAAATTAGCTCAGCAGCCAAAGGGCGCGCTACGCCTATTTCATGGTCGAGGTCGCTGCTTTACGGGGTTGGAGCAAATCACTGTCGACTGGCTTGAAGAACAAGTATTGATCGCTCTTTTCAAAGAACCAACGCCTGATGAACTAGACAAATTCAATGAAGAAATCATCAGTTGGACAAGAAAAACAGAATGGCGCGACAGCAAAGCACAATCTCTATTACTCCAACACAGAAGCCGAGATAAATCTCCAACCGAATGTCTTTGGGGTGATTATCAAAAACGTCAGGTTGTAAATGAAGAAGGACTTATTTTCCAGCTAGATCTTGGTAAAAACCAAAATTCAGGACTGTTCCTAGACATGCGATATGGACGACGCTGGGTCAGAGAAAACAGTCAAAATAAACGTGTATTGAATCTATTTGCCTATACCTGTGGTTTCTCGATAGCCGCCATAGACGGCGGAGCCGATTTTGTTGTCAATTTGGATATGGCAAAAGCCGTTTTAAACAGAGGCCGAGAAAATCACCGACTAAACCAACATGATCTAAATAAAGTAAAGTTCTTCGATCATGATATTTTTAAGTCTTGGGGGAAAATCAAAAAATACGGTAAATATGACCTTATCATCGTTGATCCTCCTACATTTCAACTCGGCAGCTTTGCGCTAACGAAAGATTATCAAAAAATATTGCGCCGCTTACCTGAGTTATTAACTGAAAGTGGTCAAGTACTTGCCTGTGTCAACGACCCAAGCATTCCTGCGCAATTTTTAATGGATGGCATGCGCGAAGAAGCACCAAACTTAGAATATCAATATCGACTCGCGAATCCTCCAGAGTTTTTGGATATCGATATCGAAAGCGGACTAAAAGCACTTATATTTCAGAAAACACCTAATAAAGAAGTTAACTAATTAAGGAAATAACAATGGCTAAAACAACTGTCACATTCGAATATGAGAAAGAAACTAAAAACAGCGTTCGCTATCAAGAAGTACCAGAAGAAGGAAAAGCCCCCATCATGGGAACGTTGTATGTACAAAAGTGGTTTGCAGGCAACTGCAAGACGCTAGAAATCACCATAGAGAAAAAAGACTAAGCAAATACTCCTACTCTTAACTGTGCAAACCCACTCGCCTTTTCAGCCTTTCTACTATCCTGAGATTGAAGAAAGGCTGCTCTCCCTATTATTTCTACCCTAGACGAAAATCCATTTTTTCTCAAAAGCACAATCAATATATGAAAAAAATATAAAAAAACTACAGCAAAAAACAAAAATACACCAAAAATGATTTTTAATCCACAAAAGAAAAGTTGCTATAAAAAAAATAGAAACTAAGCTTATACTTATGTTAATTTAGCAAAAAGTGGCAATCTCAGATGAACTTGAAATTAGAATCATTATCAAGAATAAATAAAACATCCTATTTCCATTTATCTATATTGATTGCTTTATATTATGCTTTAATTATAAATGTTCCATTCTATATCAAGCTATACGATATTTTAGAAAAATCCAATTCTATGAATATTGGTCTTTTTTTATCCACGCCAATTTTTATATTTACCATCACCAATGTTTTATTCAATCTGATTAGTTGGCCCTATATTGCTAAACCAATTTTTATTTTCCTGATTTTAACCTCCAGCATAGTCAGTTATGTAATATATAATTATGGCATATCTGTCGATTATGGAATGATTCAGAACACCTTTGAGACTGATATTGATGAAGCCAAATCTTACTTAAGTGTTCACTCTATATTTTGGGTTACTATTACCGGTATCATTCCATCATTAGTTGTGGCTTTTGCGAAGATACAACAGCGAGTTAATGTAATAAAAAAACTAGCGTCTATCTTTATTTCTATTCTTATCATTCTTCTTATCGTATTTTTTTACTTTAAAGATTTAAGCTATATTGGTAGGAAAAATAGTGAATTGAAAGAAATGATCGTTCCAACCTACTACCTTTCAAGTTCTTATAAATACATAAGAGATACCTATTTTTCGAGTCCTGTTACATACAAGAAGATCGGTGAAGATGCAAAGCAAATATCTAGCAACACGTCAAAAAAGCCAACGCTATTTTTCTTTGTTCTGGGTGAAACAGCACGTTCACAAAACTATCAGTTGAACGGTTATCCAAGACCAACTAATGAGTACACTATCAACCAAAATGTTATTTCATTTAAAGATGTCGCCTCTTGTGGCACAGCAACCGCCGTATCTGTACCTTGTATGTTTTCCGCTCTATCAAGAGAGGAATACCAGGAATCTATTGCCAAGCACCAAGATAATGCTATCGACATCCTTAAAAGGGCAGGTATTTCATTACTTTGGAAAGAAAATGATGGAGGTGATAAAGGTGTCGCTGACAATATAAATAAAACAACATTAAATCGTAAAGAAATAAGTGAATACTGTAATGGCAACAGCTGCTACGATATGGCTCTATTGGAAAACTTAGATTCTGACATTAAAAATATGCAAGGCAACAGAGTTATCTTCATTCATTTGATGGGGAGCCATGGGCCAAATTACTTCAAACGCTATCCTGACAATCAAAAAAAATTCGTACCGGATTGTCAGAAAAATGATGTTGAAAACTGCTCCTCAGAAAGTATTATAAATTCTTATGATAACACTATTCATTATACCGATTTCGTCATCAGCAAACTTATTGACAAACTTAAAGACGTTAGCGCCCAGTATAATACTGGGCTTTTATATCTTTCAGATCACGGTGAGTCTCTAGGAGAAAATGGCGTATATTTACATGGCCTTCCCTACTCATTTTCCCCAATTTACCAACGCAGAGTTCCGCTCATACTATGGATGTCTGACAACTTCGAAAAAACCAAAAATATAGATCAAGCTTGCCTAAGAAATGAAGCTCAAAACAGTAGCATATCGCAAGATTACATCTTTCACTCTCTGATTGGCATAATGGATGTGACAACATCTGTCTATAAACCAGAGCTGGATCTTTACAAAAAATGCCGAGCAATTAAGTAGAAAGATATACGCTATTTTTACCTTTTTTTCACTTTATATGCTATAAATTAGTGCACATATAATAATTTACAGAGATAAGATATGCCAAAAGAAAAAAGCTCGATGTTACGTGCTCTGTCTTCTCTCAAGCCGTATCTATTGTTTTTAGTTATCACTTTATTCTGCTTGTCACTGAGCCGTTTGTTGTTAATGGTCTGGAAATACGAACGAATTGACAGTGTTGGTGATTGGTTCACAATACTGGGCTTCGGTTTACGCATTGATATTGCGTCCATTTCATACATTATTGGCATCCCAGCTGTCATCAGCTTATTGATTTCAGGCATACCTTATATCAACCGCATTTGGGATTTTTTTACTCGTATCTGGTTAACCTGTACCTTTGTTTTATTAATATTTATGGAGCTATCAACGCCAGCTTTTATCGAAGAGTACAGCCTAAGACCTAACCGTCTTTTTGTAGAGTATCTGCTCTATCCTAAAGAAGTTTTCTCTATGCTGATTGAAGGTCATAAGATTACCCTACTTATAACCACTCTACTCACCACTCTGACTATGATTTTGGCATATCAGTTTTTTCGCAAGAAAAGCATAGTCAACCAACCACAGCCTAAGTGGTTCGAACGTCCAATATTAGTTGTTATCATTTTCTGTTTTGCCTTTCTTGGCGCTCGTTCAAGCTTACAGCACAGACCAATCAACCCAAGCTATACGGCATTTACGAATGACCCTTTAATCAATAGCCTAACATTGAACTCGACCTATTCCCTGCTTTACGCTGTCAGCCAAATGGCTGACGAAGTAAGTTCATTTGAGCTCTATCCGAAGATGGATCAAGACAGAGTGACCGCCGAAATACACAAAGCAATGGGGATCGAGAAAAGCCAGTTTACCTCAGCAGAATTACCGACTTTACACAAACAACAAGCAACGCTGCATTTTGATCGCCCAAAGAATCTCGTTATCATTCTTGAAGAAAGCTTAGGAGCACAATTCGTTGGTAGCTTAGGTGGACTTCCTTTAACACCAGAATATGATAAATTGGTGCCTGAAGCTTGGTCATTCAATAATTTGTACGCCACCGGAACACGCTCCGTTCGTGGTATAGAAGCGGTGATCACTGGCTTTGTTCCCACGCCTGCAAGAAGCACAGTAAAACTGCCTAATTCACAAACCAATTTTTTTACCATTGCCAAACTGCTTGCCAAACAAGGCTACGACACCAATTTTATCTATGGTGGTGGTGCCCATTTTGATAATATGAAAACGTTTTTCTTAGGCAATGGTTTTAACTCTATCATCGAAGAAAAAGACTTCATCAACCCAGAATTTATTGGCTCTTGGGGCGTAAGCGATGAAGATCTTTTCACAAAAGCCAATCAAGACTTTATTCAGAAATCAAAAACAGGGAAGCCTTTTTTTAGTTTAGTCTTTAGCTCATCCAATCATGACCCATTCGAATTTCCTGACAATAAAATTGAGCTATACAACACGCCAAAAGCGACACGTGAAAACGCTGTAAAATATGCAGATCATGCTATCGGGCACTTCTTTAGACTGGCAAAGCAAGAAGACTACTGGAAAGATACCGTTTTCTTAGTCGTTGCCGACCATGATGCCCGCACCACTCGGTCTGAATTAGTGCCAATCCCAAGTTTTCACATACCCGCTTTAATCATAGGCGATGGAATAAAACCTAAAAATGACACTCGATTGGCCAGCCAAATAGACTTAGCACCAACGCTTTTGTCATTAATTGGTGTGGATTCCGAACACCCAATGATTGGCCAAGACTTGACAAAAGTTGGTGATGATTATTCAGGAAGGGCAATCATGCAATTCAATGAAAACCAAGCGTTTTTAAAAGATGGAAAAGTGGTCATTTTACAGCCTAAAAAACCACCTACTACCTTTACCTACTTAAACTCAACCCTTGTACCAACTAATGACATCAGTGACGATTTAATCAACCAAGCCATCGCGCATCCATTGCTGGGGACTTGGCTATACAGTGAAAAAAAATACGACATGATGAGAACAAAAGAGCATTAACAAACCGGTTAAATAAACAGGCATATTCATCACAAGGCAGGTACAGACCAACGCTCCAACAGAATGTTAATAAACAAATCAGCCGCAGGCGACACTGAGGTTGAACTGCGTTTGACAAGACCAATCGAGCGGTCAATTTTTTGTCCTTTTAGCGGCCTTGAAGTCAGTACAGAAGCACTGCTTAAAGGCATGGCAAGTTTGGGCACAATTGATATACCCAGCCCCATTTCCACTAATCCTAGAGAAGTGGAAAGGTGCTGAACTTCATAAAAACTGTTTAACTGCACTTGATCCCTTGCTAAAGATTTATCTAACAAAATTCGGTTACCACTAGCACGCCCAACACTGATTAATTTGTATGGTTCCATGTCTGTCCAAGACACTTCTTCCAAATCGCATAACGGATGATCTTTGCGCAAACACACCACAAATGGATCATCCAAAAGCGGTGTAAATGACACTTCTGGATGTTGAGCAATGGCCATATTGATCCCAAAATCTGCGTCACCGCGAATCACAGACTCCAAACCATGGTTCGCACTCTCATCTAAAATTTGAATCCGAATACCAGGATAACGCTCATTAAAAACATTGATAACGCTCGGCAAAAAGTAAAAGGCGGCGGTTGGAATACAGGCAATAGTCACCTTCCCTTTTTGCTGAGAAGCCATGTCTTTTATCCCCAAAACAGATAACTCAAAATCTTCCACCATACGTCGAGCTTTTGGCAAAAACTCACGTCCTACAGAGGTTAACCAAGTCTTCCGAGTGGTTCTTTCAAATAATTGAGCGCCCAAAATCGTCTCTAACTTTTGCATGCGTCTGCTCAAAGCAGGCTGCGATAAAAAGGTTAATTCTGCCGCATCATGAAAATTTCCCGTTTCTGCAATGCGTATAAAAATAACCAAATCTTTGAATTCTATTTGATGCACAGCTCACCTCACTGATTCGTTTTACACATCAATTATGGACTATCTTTGCATTTGATGCACGAATATAGGTTATGAGACTTTAGCCGCATGCTCTTACAACAACAAAGGTTTAATAAGAATGTCACAAACCATATCTTGCATCATAATGCGTGGCGGCACTTCTAGAGGTCCATACTTGCAAATTTCTGATCTTCCTCAAGACCGTAGTGCCTGCGCAGACGTTTTGCTAAAAATCATGGGATCAGGCCATGAACTTCAACTGGATGGCATTGGTGGTGGAAATAGCCTCACCAGCAAAGTCGCTATGGTTGGCACTTCTACCCACCCAGATGCTGATGTGGACTATTTATTCGCACAGGTTGGTGTGTTAGATAAAATCGTCGATTTTTCACCAAATTGTGGAAACATGCTTGCTGGTGTTGCTCCCTACGCCATAGAAACAGGATTGTTTCCAGCAAGTAAAGGCACAACAACCGTTCGCATTCACAACCTTAACACAGGTAAAATTATTCATTCGACGGTACAAACCCCACAAGGCAAAGTAGAATATACGGGGGACACCGTAATCAGTGGCACCAATTCACCTGGCGCCCCGATTGAATTGACTTTTCTCAATGTTGAAGGCGCTAAAACCGGTAAATTATTACCGACTGGAAATGCCGTAGATAGTATTTATTCAACGGAAGTTACTTGCATTGATGCTGCCACACCAGTGGTTTTAATTAAAGCAAGCGACCTTGGAAAAACGGGAAATGAAACACCGAGCGAATTAGATAACGATACTGAATTTATGAGCCGCCTAGAATCCATCCGTTTAAAAGCAGGCGAACTCATGGGCCTTGGCAATGTTTCAAACTCGGTTATTCCTAAGCCTATTTTACTGTCTCCTGCGAACCATGGAGGCACCGTTAATGCCCGTTATTTTGTTCCTCACAAATGCCACAAATCATTAGCAGTAACTGGAAGTATTGCCATAGTCACAGCCTGCTGCCTTCCTGGCACTGTCGCTGCAAAACTCATCGGAAATAAAGATTCCGAATCTTATTTTACCCTTGAACATCCTTCAGGAAAAATTGAGCTCAATGCTCAACGCAAGGAAGACAATTTATCCGCATTGAATAGCGTATCGGTAATTCGAACTGCCAGAAAAATACTGTCAGGTACGGTTTACCTAAATTAACTATCAATACAACAATAATAAACGTATTGAATATTCATAAAAACAAGAAAGGAAAAAATCATGAAAAAACTTTCCAAGCTCTTAGGTGTTTCCATCCTATCTGTTGGCTGTTTACTGTCTTTACCGGCAAAAGCGCAGGAAGTAGAACTGCCTTCTACGATTAACTGGACGATACCATTTGGTGTGGGTGGCGGTACGGATGTATGGGCTCGCTTTGTAGCACCGCATCTAACAAAAAACTTACCTGGCAATCCAACAGTGGTGATTAAAAACCAACCAGGCGGCGGCTCTATTACAGGAACAAACTTATTCTTCCAACGTGCAAAAAGCAATGGTGAAGATATTTTAGGGACGTCAGCATCAACATTGTACCCATTTATGCTAGGCGATAAGCGAGTACGCTATAACTTTGATAAATGGATTCCTCTATTGGCTAGCCCTACAGGTGGCGTTGTTTATGTCCAACCAGATCTTGGCGTGTCTTCGGCTGACGATATTAAAAAATTAGATGGCGTAACGTTGCCATTTGGCTCTCAAAGCCCGACTGGCCTAGAACTACCTGTTTTTCTGGCTTTCGAAATGCTAGGGCTTGATATCAAACCTGTTTTTGGTATGAAAAGTCGCGGGGAAGGCCGTCTTGCTTTCGAGCGCGGTGAAGCCAAAATTGATTTCCAAACATCCTCTGCGTACTTAAGTTCTGCCCTTGATCTAGTTAACAATCAAAAAGCCGTACCTTTGTTTTCATTAGGCATTCTGAATAATCAGGGTAAGATTGTTCGAGATCCTGCCTTTGCTGATCTTCCGACCTTTGAAGAGGTTTATTTTAAAAAATTTGGCAAACAACCTGAAGGACTAGAATACACAGCGTACAAAAAATTCTTGGCAGCAGGCTTTGCTTTCCAAAAAGTGATTTTTATCCCAGCAGATACGCCTAGCGATATTATCAATGCTTACCAAATGTCTATCAGAAAGATGTTAAAAGATCCTGCGTTTATCCAAGACTCTGAAGTACAAGTTGGTCCCTATGAGAACATTATCGGCATTGATGCAGCGCAATACCTAAGCGAGGCCATCACTGTTTCTCCTGAGTTATACACTTGGATTTCTTCTTGGTTAAAATCAAAATTTGATTATACGCTGTAATTTTGTAGCAGGAGTTATTGTTAATGATTGAGTTCCTCAGCGCCCTAGATCAAATACTGTCGATAACCCACCTCACATATCTAATAGCAGGTGTGCTGGTTGGGCTAGTCGTCGGTATCATTCCCGGACTGGGCGGTATCGCCGGCATGTCTTTACTCTTACCTTTTTTGTATGGGATGGAACCTTCCGTTGGTCTTGGGATGCTGATGGGACTGGTTGCTGTCATTCCAACGGGTGATACATTTACCTCCGTGTTAATGGGGATTCCAGGATCAAGCTCGTCGCAAGCCACTGTTATGGATGGCTTCCCTCTAGCGAAAAAAGGACAAGCAGCGCGTGCGCTCTCAGCCGCCTTCCTATCTTCTATGATCGGAGGTGTGGTGGGTGCCATTGTATTAAGTGTTTTTATACTCGTCGCCCGTCCTGTTGTGTTGGCTTTTTCCTCCGCCGAGCTATTTATGCTTACTCTTTTAGGGTTAAGTGTTGTGGCAGCCCTTTCTGGCGGCAATGTTTACAAAGGCTTGGCAGCTTGTGGTTTTGGTCTGCTAATCGGTGCCATTGGTGGGGCGCCTGCTACTGGAGAATTCCGTTTTACAATGGATATTGACTATCTTTACGATGGTATTCCCTTGGTTGTCGTAGGCTTAGGTATTTTTGCTTTACCCGAGATAATCAGTTTACTCGTAAAAAATAGCGCTATCGCCTCTTCGCCAAATAAACTGGGACACGGCTTAAGACAAGGCTTTAAAGACGTGTTTGCGAATCTTCCTCTCGTTGGTAAATCTTCCATTTTTGGTAGCTTAATTGGGGCAATTCCTGGGCTAGGCGGTTCTGTCGTCGATTGGATGACCTATAGCTTTGCTATAAACTCTAGCAAAGACTCGTCTCAATTCGGAAAAGGCGATATCCGAGGAGTCATTGCGCCAGAATCTGCAAATAATGCCTGTGCCTCTGGCAGCATGATTCCTACTATTTTATTCGGTGTACCAGGCTCTGGTGCCGCGGCGGTATTTCTTGGTGGCATGTTATTGCTGGGCATTCAACCCGGTGTATCAATGATCTCGACACACCTTGACCTGACATACACTATTATTTGGTCACTTGCTCTAGCTAACATTCTTGGTGCGCTATTCTGCATTTGCTTCACACGCCCCATATCATTACTCACATACATCAAATTTTCAGTACTAACACCGATTATTTTAACCTTGATACTCTTTGCCGCTTATCAGGCCACACGCAGTCTGGGCGACTTTATTTTCTTGGGTGTTGTCGCCGCCCTTGGCGTCATGATGAAAGGGGCTAATTGGCCCAGACCCGCCTTCTTAATAGGCTTTGTCTTGTCTTCTGGAGCTGAAAATTACTTCTTCCAAAGCATACAGTTCTATGGTTATGAGTGGTTCTTGCGCCCAGGTGTTATTGCCATTGCCGCACTCATCATTGTCGGTTTTGTGCTGCCTCCCATTCTGAAGAGAAGAAAACAGAAAATGAAGCCAGAGCAACTCACACAAGACAAAGAGCAAAACAGCATGGCCAATACTGTCTCTTGGACAGATTGGGGAATCATCGCTGTTATGGGAGGCTCTGCTACCTATGCTCTTATTAATATCTGGGATGCCTCGACGTTAACAAAAGCCTTCCCCATCATAGCCATTACAATTGTCTTGTTTTCTATTGTCATGATTGTCAGCAAATACATTAGAGAGAAACACACTAAGGTGTCATCAGATCTCGCCATGAATATGGTGTATATTGTCGGCTTTTTTGCCATTGCCTATGGTTATTATCTGTTTGGCTTTATCTCAACAACCTTTGTGTTTTCATTCTTGTTTTTGAAGTACCTAGCAAAAGCGTCCTATGTTCAATCAACCGCAATTGCAGTTGGTTTGGTCGTCTTCTTAGTGACAATGGGAAGAGTAATGAACGTAGACTTTCCTGAAGGCCTGTTTGATCCGTATCTATTAAGCACGATTAAAAGCTTTATCTAGGCACTCCCGCCTTGAGTCCCGATGCAGTGTTCTTTGCATCGGGATTTTTTTATAAAATTATCACATCCTAATCTTTTACAAATAGATCTCATTTCTTTTTCATGGTAGATTTGCCCCACTTAGGTGCACTTTTTGTGCGTAATGTTACAAACAGTAAGTGTAAGATTACGCATAATAACCGCGACTATCCCCACAAAAGCAGCACCTTAGTGATCAATACAACAACTAAAAAAGCTCTCAGAGCTAATCTTATCGAGGACTATCTATGCAAGCATTCATTGATTTCTTAAACGGAGTCATTTGGAGCCCTGCCCTAATTTATCTATGCCTAGGTGCTGGCTTATTTTATTCAATACTGACGCGTTTTGCTCAAGTTCGTCACTTTAAAGAAATGTGTTCACTTTTATTCAATTCCAACGATTCAGACAAAGGCATTTCTTCCTTTCAAGCTCTTGCAGTTTCTTTGTCTGGTCGTGTTGGTACAGGTAATATTGCAGGGGTTGCTGCTGCGATTGGTTTTGGTGGTCCAGGTGCTGTGTTCTGGATGTGGGTCGTTGCTTTCTTAGGCGCAAGCACGGCTTATGCGGAATCAACATTAGGTCAACTTTATAAGGTCAGTGAAAACGGCCAATACCGTGGTGGTCCAGCGTATTATTTCGAACGTTGCCTTGGCTGGCGCTGGTTAGGCGTGCTATTTGCATTGTCTTCTATTATTGCCTGTGGTGTCTTCTTACCCGGCATTCAAGCTAACTCAGTTGGCAATGCGGTCACACAGATATTTGGCGAAGGCGTGATTGTTTCCAGCTCATTTGGTGACGTAGGTTCTACTAAACTAGTCGCACTCGCAGTGATCTTAATTGTATTGGCCTTCATTATTTTTGGCGGCATCAAACGCATTGCAAACTTCACTCAAATCATAGTGCCATTCATGGCAATTGGCTACATTATGATGGCCTTGATCGTGGTTTTTCTGAATCTAGACAAGGTGCCAGGTATCTTTGGTTTGATCTTTTCTGATGCCTTCACAGCGCAAGCAGGTTTTGGTGCGGCAATCGGTTGGGGTGTAAAACGTGGCGTTTACTCTAACGAAGCCGGTCAAGGTACAGGCCCTCATGCCGCCGCCGCTGCAGAAGTTCAACATCCTGCACAACAAGGTCTGGTTCAAGCATTCTCTGTTTATGTTGATACGCTTTTCATCTGTACTGCTACCGCTCTGATGATCTTGATCACTCAACAATACAACGTGCAAGGTTCACTACCTGATGGCCAATTCATCGTACAAAACGTGGATCCTTCAACCATCATAGCGTCTCCTGCTTTTACTCAGATGGCATTAGCAAGCGTATTTGGTAGTTCAGGCCCTGTGTTTGTCGGTATCGCATTATTTTTCTTCGCATTCACGACCATTTTAGCGTATTACTATATTGCTGAAACTAACGTTGCATACCTACGTCGTGCGTTGAACATCAACGTATCATTGACATTCGTAAAATTGCTTATCATGTTCATGGTGGCATACGGCACAGTCAATACTGCAGGTTACATCTGGAACCTAGGTGACGTTGGTGTCGGTCTAATGGCGTGGCTAAACATCATTGGTATTCTGACCATTTTCTTTATGGCCAAACCTACTATGAAAGCATTGCGTGATTATGAAGATCAAAAAGCCTCTGGCGTTACTGAGTACACGTTTAACCCCAAAGCCCTTGGCATCAAAGGCGCTGAATTCTGGGAAAAACGTTACGATGAGCAGCAAGCTAAAAACGCGGCCGACAAATAGCTATTTCGCTTTAAAATACACGCTTTGATATAAAAAAGGGTCAGCTGTTTACAAGCTGGCCCTTTTTGTTATTTACACTTCAAGCTTTATCTTTAAAAGTACCTAAGGCTTAATATAAGCAAAACCGTCCGCCTGCTTTTCGATCAACGACAGAACCCCAACAGGCACTACTTTCACATACTCAGGCAGCAAATCGATAGCGATGCCTACCCCATTAAGGGAATTCTGACACACGGTAAACTCAACGCCTTGACGGGATAATTCTTGCATCAAATGGACATGAGTTAATGACGCACTATCATCAAAAACCAACACCGCTTTGGCGTTTGACAGTACCACAATATTTGATGAAGCATGGTCTACCACCTTCACAAGATTGCGTACATTAGCAAGAAGCAATGACCACTTTTCCATCTCATCGATATGAAACACCACATTTACTGATTGCATTAGACCATCCACTCATGCTCAAAAAAACACATTAATTTAGAGATAAAAGACTCACTATAGAAAACAACGCCGCCACGAGCGCATAAGCCAACATAGGGATAATGGTTCGCTTGATAATAAAGCCCTCCTTATTCTTCACACCCAAAATGGTCGACACCGCAATAATATTATTAATGCACACCATGTTACCCATAGCAGCACCGGCCGACTGTAACGCGAGCACCAATGTAATGGGCAAGCCTACTTTCTCTGCAATCCCTAATTGAATCCCACCAAAGGTTAAATTAGACACGGTTGCCGAGCCAGAAAAAAAAGATCCAAGCGCCCCCAGCATTGCCGCCGCGTATCCCCAGCTATCACCTAACAACCCAGCAAACGCTTGAGCCAACAATAACATTGGCGCTTGACTCCCACCCAGCATCATTAAGTTCACCATGGCTAAGGCCCCCATCAAAGATACCATAGGCAAGAGTAAACGCTGTCCCGTGTCTCGCAATGCCGTCAAAACCAATGTCCGTGACATGTCAAATAAGGGAATACACACCAACACCACAAGCAAAAATGGAATCAAGGCGGGAACATACAGACTTTTATATTGCCAACTCACACCAGTCCCCAGAATATTATTAAGGCTAAGCACCAAGGCTTGACTTATTTCAAACTCTGCCGCACCCAACTGCCAGCGCCACAAAGGCAACATGGTATTGAGCACATCCTTTATCCCCCACTGTGGCACACGCGTCACGATCAAGATAACAATCAATAAAGCAAACGGCACAAAAACCTTCACCACACTGCTGGTTTTCATCGCTTTTTCAAGCAATTCAGCCTCAGCAGGCACAGACAAGCCGATACGCTTTTTCGCCAACCATACATTCAACGCCAGTCCAACCGCACCACCAATAAGAGCCGGAAACTCATAATTCCATTGAGCAAAAAAGACATAGGGCAATGTACAAGACAGCACACTCAGTAAAATAAACCCCGTATTTTGACGAATCTCCTGCCATGGAAGTAGAAAACGCAAGGCAATAAAAGGAATAACCAAAGCCGCCAAACTGTTCAGTAAAGCTGTTTGCTTAGCGATGTCTATCATCTGCGAGTCAGACAAGGATAAGCCCGACAAGCCAAACCAAATGGGTGTCCCAACCGCACCAAAAGACACCGGCACAGAATTCATCACTAGCGCAAAAATCGCCACCGGAATGGCAGGAAAGCCTAAACCGACTAAAATAGGCGCCGCAATCGCTGCTGGCGTGCCAAAACCTGATGCTCCTTCCAGCATAAAAGCAAACGCCCAACCGATAATCATCAACTGAGCGACTTTATTAGTGCTAATACTTTTCAACCACCGACTCAACACTGCTTCAGCGCCAGAAAAATGCAAAAACCGATTTAACAAAATAGCACCCGCTACAATAGAGATCGGGGTCAATACAGACAAAAAACCTGACAAAACATTCGCCAATACCAAAACCCGATCAGCTTGGAACAAAAATAACTGAATCAATGCAACCAATAAAGCCGTCATTGGTAAAGCAATGTGAGAAGGCAGCGCATTACGCCTTGTCATTGCCCAAATCAATAACACAATTGGTAAGCCTGCTATGACTGTACTCATCGTCATGCTACCTTTTTTAAAAAATAAACACGTCGTACAAGACTGGAAAAATACCTCAAAAAGCCCTATTGTTTAGAGCTGTACAACACCATTACCACAGAAAATCAGTCACTTAAAAACAGTGTCTTATTTTCTTTTATACTACCGCATAAAGAAAAGAGAACAGGTGACATGAAGCAAAAAGACTTTCGAAAACTGGGCTGCGCTGAATGCTCAACTGGCTGCGACTTGGGTTTCGACTTCACTATGGCATTTCAACCGATTATTAACAGCCAAACCAAAACAGTTTTTGCACAAGAAGCACTTGTTCGAGGCTTAAATCAAGAAGGCGCTTTTCACGTTTTCAAAAACATCAACGATACCAATCGCTATCGATTTGACCAAAGCTGCCGTGTCAAAGCCATTAAACTAGCGGCAGAACTCGGTGTCCATGACAATAGTTTTTTAAGCATTAATTTTTTACCAAACGCGGTTTATAAACCAGAGCTTTGTATCAGAACGACACTAAATGCGGCGGAAGAGTACAAATTCCCCAAAGAAAAAATCATTTTTGAATTTACCGAAAATGAGCAAATAACCGATAGCATGCATCTTGAATCTATTATTCAACACTACCAACAACAGGGTTTTCTGACCGCTACGGATGACTTTGGCTCAGGTTTTAACGGCCTAAACCAGCTTGCTGACCTTAAAACCGACATCACAAAAATTGACATGGCTCTGATTAAAAATATAGACCAAGACAAAAAACGCCAGATCATTGTGCGTAATTTAGTGAATTTATTTCATGAGCTCGACATGATGGTTATTGTGGAAGGGGTCGAAACAAAAGCAGAATATCACACACTACAAGACATGGGCGTACACCTTTTCCAAGGCTACTATTTCGCTCGACCTAGTTTCGAATCTCTCGCGGAAATCAACTGGGACTAACCAAACGACCATTGAAAAATCGCCTTCATGGCACACACTTCATCACAAAGTCGACTAACGATCACCAACGTGATCTATTTGACACACAAACCGTTATCAGCATAGTAATAGAAAGTATCCTTATGTGGAGGATACTTTTACATACTTTCGCCAATTATGTTGTTCTTTAAAGCCCAATACTTCACGAATTTTACGGTTTGAAAACAACGCCTCATGCTCCCCCATTTCTCGGGTGATAGGCACACCAGGAAAAAAACGCGCCGCTAATTCTTGAGTGGGAATAATCGCGCCATTGTGATCGTTTCCAGCATTAAAAATTTGGAAGCCCAAACCATCTTTTTGCAAACATAAATCGACAATTTGACCAAGGTCTCTGGCATCAATATAACAAAATGCATTTCGTCGGCGCACTTGTGGACGTTCAAAGTAATTCGGAAATAACTCAACATATTCATGAGGTTCGACGACATTGCCAATACGCAGCGCATACATGTCAATACCAGACCGACGCTGAAAACTACGCGCGGTTTTCTCGTTTACGACTTTAGACAGTCCATAACTGTCCATAGGGTCGACATCGTAGTCCTCTTCTAATGGCAGCGAATGTGGATTGGTTTCACCGTCGGAAAAACAAATACCATAGGTTGTCTCTGAAGAAGCAATGACGACCTTCTTGATGCCAAGCTTCACAGCTGCTTCGATCACGTTATAGGTTCCGATGGTATTCACTCGGAAAGTTTCATTATCAGGATTGATCAAGATTCTTGGCACAGCCGCAAAATGTACAACCGCATCAAATGCTGGCACACCTTTGCCAGGCTCTAGCTCATCAAACCCTGCATACGATGTCATCGCATTAAACATCTGTCCAGAATCGGTAATATCAGCAATAAGATTGTCCACTCCGGGAGAGTCTAATGACACCAAATCAACATTCAATACTCGATGTCCCTGTTCAAGCAAATAAGCAACCACATGCCTACCCGCTTTGCCCGAACCGCCTGTAAACAATATGCGCTTTGGTGTCATATACTTACCTCTATCAATTGGAATGGTTACGAAAAGACTCAACTTCCTTTAGTGTTAAATAACGCCACTGCTCTGTAACAACATCAAGACGAAGATTGCCAATTTGCTCTCGATGCAGAGACACCACACGATTGCCTACCGCTGCGAACATACGTTTTACCTGATGAAATCGACCTTCTGTGATGGTTAATCGTACCTCATGTGGCGCGATCTGCTCCATTGTGGCAGGCAAGGTCAATTTAGCTTCCCCTTGCAGCAGTATACCTTTCAAAAAAGTGTCCGCTACGACTTGTGCGGACTCAGAACTCATGGGCCTAGACAATTGTACTCGGTATACTTTTTGGCACCCATTACTGGGTCGCGTAATATCAAATGACCAACGACCATCATCTGTCACTAAAACCAACCCCGTTGTATCAACATCAAGACGCCCAACAATGTGCAATTCAGAAACCTTGTCGACATTCAGATATCGAAACAATGAGGGATACACTTCATCGATATTAGAACACACTGTTCCAGCAGGCTTATGCATGAGGATATAGCGAAAATCACGAGCCTTCAGTCTCTCTCCATTTAACAACACTGTGTTGTTTTCATGTACCTGAGTGGATGCATCCGTCACCACCACACCATTGACTGTCACGTCTTCGGCATGAATGGATTGGATCGCTTCTTGTTTGCAAAGCGCCGTACTTTTACAAAGAAATTTATCAAGACGCATGGTTAAAAGACTTTATTTCTTAACCATTAAATCTTCAAGTTTCAACCCTGTGGCTTTGTGAATACTGCGCCACAAGTAATAAAATATGGCCATCATCATTACCATAGATGGAATGGCAATCATTGGATAACTATACAGAGTCATCTGTCCCAACTCTTCATTGAACGCTTCCGTACCCGCAGGACTTGTCACAATCCATTTAGCAAGTATGTAATTCATCGTGGCTGAAAAAGCAAAAGAACCAGCAACAAAATAGGTCGCCTTCATCAGCTTACGCTCAAAAATCTTAACACTGTTATTCTCTTCTAACTTCTTTTGGATCGTTTCTACATCCATAATGGCAGCGTTAAACAACAAGGCTCGCACCAGAGGATACGGTGTAAAAGTAGACACCAATACCGCAATTCCTATAATCGCAGGAATTGACGCTTCTTTGATCGCCAACCACTTATTGTCCAACTCAAATAAGCCGATGCTGCCAGTCAACAGCACACTTACTAACCCTAACAAGGCAATAAAATTAAATTTTCTGTATTTAATCAGCTCAAATAGCCCCCAACCAAGCGGAAAAGCAAGCGCAAGCATAAGACCGCCACTGACGCCTAACTTATCTTCACCGCTTAGCTTCATTAAAATAACAGACGGCAAAATAACACTAACAATAAGGTCCACCATAGGACGTGGTTTATGTGCAGGAGAACTGTTCATAGGTTTACGATTCCAAGTTAAATACAAAAACGACTGATCAAACCATTATACAGAAAAAAGTCCAATCAATGCTCAGACCTCAAAGATAAACGTTTTGTTCAATGATTATTAGCCTAATCAAATAACGTTGCGACGTTTTTGCGCTATACTGCAGCACATTTGTCTTTTGACAACTCCTAACCCTCTTATGACAACCTGTCCGAGCGCCTATGCCATTTGCAAAACTGGGATTATCCCCCCAACTAATACAAGCTGTTACAGAACTGGGGTACACCACGCCAACCCCCATACAGAAACAAGCCATTCCTCTCATTCTCTCAGGAAAAGACCTCATTGCCACAGCGCAAACTGGCACCGGAAAAACCGCGGCTTTTGTTTTACCCATACTTGAGGGTTTCAACCGCACTCAAAGACACCGTGAACAGGCGCCCCTACGAGGCAAACGCATTAGGGCGCTAATTTTAGTGCCCACACGAGAGCTTGCCGTTCAAGTTACCGCCAGCATTGCTGACTACAGCAAACACCTTGAATTAAGCAGCATGGCTGTTTATGGTGGCGTCGATACTGAACCACAAAAACAACGATTAATAGAAGGAATCGATATCTTAGTGGCCACACCAGGACGATTACTGGATCTAGCCCACCAACGCGCAGTGCATTTTGATGAACTAAAAGTACTGGTTCTAGATGAAGCTGACAGAATGGTCGATATGGGGTTTGCTGGCGATATCAACAAAATAATTGAACGTCTACCCGAAAATCGTCAAAACTTATTGTTTTCAGCAACCATGACGGACGATGTGCGCGCTCTAGCTTACGATTTCTCTGATAATAAAATGACCGATCTGGCTGCAGAAATCGCCATTTCTCCGAATATCCGAGCCGCAGCGAACATCAAGCAATGGCTAATCACAGTAGATAAGGATACAAAATCCGCCCTACTCAGCCATTTGATACAGACACAAAATTGGGACCAAGCACTGATCTTCATTGAGAAAAAGCACGGCGCTGCCAAACTGGTCGATCAACTGGCAAAACGTGGTATCCAGGCAGACTCTATTCATGGTGACAGAAGCCAAGCCATGCGCGAAAAGATTTTAACTCAGTTCAAATCAGGTGAATTAAAATACCTAGTCGCAACAGGCATTGCCGCTCGAGGACTCGACATTGGCGAACTAAGCCGCGTAGTGAATTACGATTTACCCTTTAAACCAGAGGAATATATTCATCGTATTGGCAGAACTGGGCGCGCTGGTGCCACTGGTGAAGCAATATCCTTTGTGGCCATGGGCGACTTTAAAAACCTCTGCGCGATTGAAAGTCGCCTCAAACACGTCATTGACCGCAAAGAAATCACCGGTTTCCCAGTGAGAAAAACCGTCCCCATTTCAATATTAAATTATGTACGAAAAAGCAACCGATAACTAAATCGCTCTCTTTTTAGATACAAAAGTTTACAAATGTAGATAATATGCTGTATATCTAAGAAATACTTTACGGCAGCGGTAAAAACTAAGGCATGAAAGATCATATAACAATATCGATTTCTTCTATTCATGGAAGCAAGCACTTTAGTTTTGGAAAAAGAACCCGCTATACGGTTAAATTTGTCAGCTGTGTGATCTTTCTTTGTGTACTCATAACCGCAGGCATTATTTATTATCTCGTTAACGATGCGGAGTTTTCTAAATTAAAACTCCGCGAATTAGAAAATAAATCATTGTCTTTAAGCAAAGAGATCACATCACTAACAGCACTCAAGATAAACTTAGAGCAAGATTTATCTGAACGTGAAGAACGCATGCAATTAGTATCTGATCGGTTGGATGATCTGGAAAAACTTCTTGGCATGGACAGCCAAATGGATGCAAAATTTGAATCACGCCTAAACATTGCCACCATTAACTCGTCAATACGCGTCGCCATGTTAACCCAAATCCCAAGTGGTCCACCGGTCAAACACGCCAGAATCTCATCTAGCTATGGCGAACGCAAACACCCTCTCACTGGCATGACAACCTTTCACCGCGGTCAAGATTTTGCTGTCAATATCGGTACAGCTATTTATGCCCCAGCAGATGGCGCCATTGAATCCGTCCGTCCAGGCAACATAGGTTCTGGCAATTATATTCGGATACTTCATGCGTATGGCTTTTCAAGCTCATATTCTCATTTAAGTAAGTTCGCTGTCCATCGAGGGGATTTTGTAAAAAAAGGCGACTTAATAGGCTATTCAGGAAACAGTGGATTGTCCTCTGGACCGCACCTTCATTATGAAGTTCGGTTTATTGGACGGCCATTAAATCCAAAACCCTTCGTGGATTGGAGTGTTGATAATTTTGATACCATTTTCAAAAACATAAGAGGCATACAATGGGAATCTTTGGTGGGCAAAATAGAGTCAAGAGTCAGTCATCAACTACAACGCTCATCGCAGAAGGTTGCACCCTCAAAGGACACCTCAAAGTAGCGAACCAGCTACAAATTGATGGTACCGTAGAGGGTCAAGTCGATGCGATTACACAGTTAAAAATCAGTGAATCCGGCAAAGTGCTCGGTGAAATAACCACTGAGCGATTGATCATTAATGGTCATTTCGAAGGCACTTGCCGCGCTAATTACGTTGACATTCTGAGTAACGGACGCATTAGTGGCACGGTTTACAGTGATAATCTCAGTATTGAACCAGGCGGAAAGTTTACTGGAATCACTCATCCAGCGCAGACCACCACACCCAAACAAGAAGAAAAGGCACAGGGACCGCAACGCTCAGACAAAAAGCTCGCTTTAATCAGCAATGATCCGCCCATTAGTTAAATGCAATGGGGGACAGTCTTAAACAAAATGCTCAAGCAGCTCGGCATTAGTGGGATACGTTTGCAATAAAGCAAACAGTTTACTGGCGCCTTCTACGGGTTGAAGCTGAGTAAGCGATCGGCGCAGAGATCGCACCTTTTCGATATCTTTGCTATCAATTAGCAACTCTTCACGACGCGTGCTGCTTTTTGCTATGTCTATTGCCGGGAAAATCCGATGACTTGCCACCTCCCGAGACAATACAATTTCCATATTGCCTGTCCCTTTGAATTCTTCAAAAATCACCTGATCCATTCGACTCCCGGTGTCCACCAAAATCGTAGCAAGAATCGTTAATGAACCGCCGTTCTCAATGTTTCTTGCCGCCCCAAACAGTTTACGTGGGATTTCCAACGCTCTGGTATCAAGTCCACCAGACATAGTACGGCCACTGCTCTTGCGGTCTGCATTATGGACCCGTGACAACCGAGTCAATGAATCAATCACAATCATCACATCCTGCCCTTCGCCCGCTTGAGCACGCGCTTTATCAAGCAGCTCATCGGCTACTCTAACATGCTGAGCGTAGCTTTCATCGGAAGAGGAAGCATGTACTTCTGCGCAGACTCCGCGTTTAAAATCGGTCACTTCTTCTGGTCGTTCATCAATCAACAAAGCATACAATTTGATCTCAGGATAGGCATCACCCACTGCTTCACAAATGTGCTTTAACAGAGTCGTTTTGCCAGAGCCCGGTGGCGCAACAATCAAACCGCGCTGTCCCAATCCAATAGGCGTAATTAAATCCATCGCTCGCATAGACAGATGCTGAGAAGCAGACGCCAAATGAATACAAGGAGCAGGATGAATAACAACCCCATTCAAAAAACGCTTCTGCGGATCGGTTTCAGTCACATCTTGACCCCCTTCCTCAACAGGCTTTAGATCAGAAGACCGCCTCCCTTTTAAACTCAATATTTTTCTCGTCATGGTATTGGTTACAGCCTTAGTAATGATAACTTTTGCTAACGTCATAGAGCGACGCACTTAAGAACCCAACGCACAGGAAATACGCCAGACTAATCTTCAACTCGGTTTAAATGGCGTCCTCTTGGTTCATTTCCGACATGAAGCACAACATCAGAATGCAAAAACTCTGCCGCAGCCGCAGAATCCTTCACCTTCACAGAGCTGCGCTCAATCATCTCAGATTCAAACTCCGCCAACACGGCTTGCCTTACACCCACTTCTCGCCATTGAGAAGCAAGCCTACAACCTGTCGCAATGCTTCGAGCCAATGCCAACGCATCCAGTAAAGCTTGATTTGCACCCTGCCCTTTAAATGGACTCATTGGATGAGCGGCATCCCCAATCAAGGTAATACGCTTACCCTGCTCCAGCCATTCAGGTTCAAGTAACGCTCGGTCGTATACTGGGTATCCAGATACCAAAGAAAATGGCGTAGCGTTTAAAATTTGAGGAATAGGCGAATGCCACTGGGTTCGACGACAAGCCTCTTCTTTCAATGCAGACGCACCCTGCTCACTCAATGCTTTGGCATCGCTTTCACTCATGGGAAAACTCAGCTGCCACATAACCGAATCAGCCGCATAAGGCATAACATAAATTCGTTCATTGCCATTCGCGGTTTGAAATACCGTCGCAGAATCCAACAGATCGCTTTCAACATCACCAAGAGCCGCCAAGGAGCAAATCCCTAAAATCACGATGCAACCTAAATAACGAAGTGGGGACACCTCCTCCGGAATCAATAAGCGACGCACCGCGCTGCGAATACCATCCGCACCCACAACAAGATCAGCATTAGCACGCCTTACCTCACCATTGACTTGAAAACGTAACTCAACGCCCTCTTCTGACTCTTTTAAATCAACCAGCTGATGACCCCATTGCACAGCCGCTTTACCACCAAGCTGATCAAGCAAAGCCAAACGCAGAGACTGACGAGCAATATGAATGTTGGTTCGTTTGGGGGCTGTTTTTGTACCAGAATGAACCCACTTCCTCATTCCCCACTCACCAACCACCTCACCTTCCGGTGTATGAACCAAATGCCTTGTGGAGACCACACCTTCTTGCAAAGAAAAAATCCCCAATCCTTCAATTGCTTTACTCGCCTGTTGCAAAGTCAACCCATAGCCCTGCGACCGAACATCGAAACCACTGTCCCTCTCATACAGTGTAAAAGGGACGCCACGATGCAAACAAGCCACCGCCAACGCCACACCACCTATGCCACCACCAACAATAGCAACATGCGGATAATTTTCAGCATCCGCAACAGGAAAATGATCAGCAGGCAACAACCCAGAACCAGCACACTTCAAACACAACTCAAGATGCCCTTTAGGACGAACAGGAGCCACCCCCTCCCCCTGCATTTGTTCAAAGTCATTCAACTCCTTCAAATACATCAAGCGTACTTTTTTACGCAACCTGCGACTGCGTTTCCCACGGCCATGGCAATAAGAACACGCAACCCAACAACCCTCTTTAACGTTCAATTTATTCACTTCTTCTCTACAAAAGCCACAGTCGTCTAACACACTATCGACAGACCAAAACCTTAAATTAATATTAACTGACGTGAATAATAGCCGATACACGCTAAGCCACCACCCCCCTTTTTCATATTCAACTAAAATACTCTAAATACTAGGACACACACTCTAATACTCTAAATACAAGGACACACACTCTAAAAACATTCACACCAAGACACGCACTGTAAAAAATACAAATAACAATATAATCAAAAAAATCCCTTCTCTTACCAAAGTTAGGCTATTGAGCAAATAAAACGTGTGAGATTAACCAAAAAAATGGAAACTAGGGACATTCAATCAAATTTGAGACGCAGAAAGGCCGACGGGAAATCAGTCGAGGATGTGTGACGGAATTTAAGACACTGTTTAGACTAGCAGCTGAGCACTATTTTGTCGGGGTTTTCGTTGTCGTTGATGCGATTCACAATAGTGTGCAATTGAATGCTCTCTACCAACAACATGCCCCGTTTTTTCACCGAATTGTGTGACAATACAAAGCCAGTTTTCTGATGAAATAGTGAGCCGTTGAAGAATCGGCAGTAGCGACGCCTCTATCACACCTCGTTTATCATCTCGTATGATTCGCCCCGTCATATCAACCAATTCTAGGTAATCTGGTAATTGAAAAGGCAAGCCATCTGGCCTATTTTCTCCTGGGTTACCAATAAAAGGAAATAATCTCTTTGGCTGTTGCTGCTTCTTAGCAGAATCCACTCGTTTCTTTAGACTCGTAAAATCTGAATCTTCTGGCGTGTCACTTATGTTGGCTCGTAAAGGGTTAAGATCCACATAAGCCATACAAGCAATTAACGCAGCTTCATCCAACAAAGCTTGAGACTTAAAACGGCCCTCCCAGAATCTTCCTGTGCAATTGTCTTCAGCATTGGCTTGGCGGGCAATCGGTTCATTCAGTTCTTTCATAAACCAACTAATGTCCATCAGCCTATTTCGAAACGTTTCAGCCGACGCTTCTACTAAAGACAATGCAAACTCAGAAAGAACCTCACCTTGTACGTATTGCTGTGTAAACAAAGTACCTGTATGCAATTTATGCCAACGCTGCAATACCTCTAATGTCGACCACTGTGCGGCTTTGTCCAGGTTGATGTGCAACACAACATGAAGATGATTACTCATCACAGCATAAGCACAAACATCGATAGAAAAGACACTGGCTAAAAACAACAATCTCTTTTCAACCCAACCACGGCGGTGCGCATAACTGTCACCCGAGATGGGGTCCTCACCGCATAAAAAGGCTCGCCGAACACAACGAGAGATACAGTGATAATAAGCCGTATCCGTTACACTGATTTGTTGACTTCTTGGCTGTGCCATAAATAACCTCCTCTTCCTGAGAAACAATACTGTGATTATATACAGTTTAAATACAATCCATCAAGTCTAAAGCCAATGCCTTGATATTACTGGCTTGTTGAGGTGGGTGGCCTAGAAAGAGATAGGGGTGGGTGGCTTAGAAAAGTAGAGATAACACCATTTCGCTATAAACTAGAGGAATGGTGTTATCTATTGCTCAAAAAAAGAATACTATTTCAATGTTGCTAAATACGCGCGCCAGCCTTTTAGGTAGGTAATGTCTTGCGCACCTTCAACACCATATGGCTCACAGATAAAGCCAGCAACTTGGCTACCATCGGCAAGTGCCACTTTACCGATTCCGAGAGGCGCAGGAATACCGGCAACAAAACTACCGAAGTGTTGCGCGGGCACAGACCAAACTTCCACTTCGATGGCATCCCCCTTGTCTTTATCAAGAACCAAACCTGGGCGAAGCGGTGGGCCGCCAGCCAGTGCATACATACGATACGTAGAAGCCGTGGTTGTTGTGGTTTTCAGGTGAGCGCCACGCTCAGTAAGCTGCCAATTAAGCGGTTGACCCGCTAAGTGAGCGCCACAAACCATCACATCAATAAATTGGTTATTCCCAACAGGAGTCGTGGTGCTTGGGGCTGCCAACACTTCCAAAGTGCCTTTTTTCAGAGGAAGTGCTTGTTGGATGCGGTTAGCAATCGACATCAACATACGATCACTAAAGGTTGGCCCCACAAGCGTAATACCAAACGGCATGTCGTTATCTGTCATCACGGTTGGGACGGCAATCGATGCCAAGTCAATCAGGTTCATAAAGTTAGTGTAATAGCCCAACTCACTATTTCGTTTAATCGGCTCTGCCAGCATTTCTACCACGGTAAAATGACGACCTGCTGTGGGCGTCAATAAACAATCGACCTGTGCCATTTGCGCTAGGCAAATTTGCTTCAAATCATTAATGCGATATTGTGCTTTAAACAATGATGTTGCCGGTGGTTTACCGCCCGGTGCGATGATCTCACGCACCACAGGGAAAATCGCCTCTGGATTATCGTCAATCAAGGGTTGAGCAGCAATGTAACGCTCAGACACCCAAGGACCTTCGTACAACAATTTAGCAATTTCATCGAAAGGCGCGTAATCAATTTCTTGAAAGGTAAAACCCTGATCCTTTAATAACGATAATGTCTCTAAATACGCTTTTTCATAACTTTCATCACCAAAAAATTGTAACTGGTGAGCCGGAATGACCCCAACCGTTAACTCCCCAGTACGCAAGCCATAGTGACGAGCTTGATTATCAAATGGGTTCGCTCGACTGTAGCCATCGCGTGCATCAAAGCCTTCCGCCGCCGCCAATGCAATATTGGCATCATCTGTGTTGTAGGCAAAAATAGTGATGCAATCTAAACTACGGCAGGCTGGCACTAACCCTGTTGCCGATAGCAAACCAATGCTCGGTTTCACTCCTACCAAATTATTGAAGCAAGCCGGAACACGTCCAGAACCGGCCGTGTCTGTCCCTAAGCTGAAACTGGCTAAGCCAAGCGCTACTGCCACCGCCGAGCCCGAACTAGAACCACCACTGATGTAGTCGTAATTAAACGAGTTATGACAAGCACCATAAGGCGAACGTGTACCATTTAGACCGGTAGCGAACTGATCTAAGTTGGTTTTACCAACCGGAATGGCCCCCGCGTCAATCAGCTGTTGCACTACTTTGGCGGATTGTGTTGGCGTATAAGCAAAGGCTTCACAACCGGCTGTCGTTGGAATACCAGCAAGATCAATATTGTCTTTAATAGCAAATGGAATCCCCCACAGAGGGTGAGTCTCCATGTCTTTGTCTTTCAAGGCGTCTAACCAAACGGCTTGTTCCGCTTCTGTTAATAGGTGAATCCAAATATTATGATCTTTATAATCCTCCGCCCGTTCACGAATGTCCGCCATAACACTTTCTGGTGTGCAGGTCCCTGCCAGATAAGCGCTGCGCAGTGCAGCGAACCCCATATCTAATCCGTTTTGTGCTTCTAGTTGCATGCCCATAATTTCTTCCTCAATCCACTGTGCTAATCTTCAAGAACAACAATTGCCTGCCCTGCATTAACGCGGCTACCGTCTTTTAGTAACAAATCCGATACCACGCCTGCGGCAGGAGCATAGATAGGAATTTCCATCTTCATGGATTCCAAAATGAGCAATAACTGCCCCGCTTGCACTTGGTCGCCTTCTTTCACTTGGGTTTGCCAAACACTGCCAGACACTGGGCTATCCACCACGGTAGCGTCTTCGCTCCAAGTAATGTCGGTTACGACTGCTTCCGCTTCGTCGGTATCAAAATGGAATTGACCATTAGCATGCCAGCGGGCTAGCTCGGCCTCAAAAGCGTGATTACGCACTTGTTTAAATTTATCAATGCTGGTTTGGTTTTCATCAATAAAGCTCTGGTAGTCAGCCAAAGAAAAGGTGCTCTCTTCAATGCGAATACCATAGTTATCGTGGGGGAAGTCTTTACGGATTTGATCCAGCTCTTCGTGACTCACTTCATAGAAACGAATCTGATCAAAGAAGCTCAACAACCAAGGCTTGGTAAACGCGCTTGTTTGACGATAGCGATTCCACATTTGCAACGTACGACCGACAAATTGATAGCCGCCAGGGCCTTCCATGCCATATACACACAAGTAAGATCCACCGATACCAACGGAATTTTCCGCTGTCCATGTACGCGCAGGATTGTATTTAGTCGTCACCAAACGGTGTCGTGGGTCAACTGGGGTCGCAACGGGGGCACCAAGGTATACATCCCCCAAGCCCATCACCAAATAACTGGCACTGAACAGTATGTCTTTCACATCGTTAATACTGTCTAAGCCGTTAATACGACGAATAAACTCTAAGTTACTTGGACACCAAGGGGCATTCGAGCGTACAGATTGGGCATATTTATCGATGGCTTCTTGGCAGGCCTTATCATCCCAAGACAGTGGCAAATAAACCGTTCTAGAGGGAACAGTCAGTTCATCAAGCTGGCTACTCAAGGCTTGCTCAGCTGACTCCAAATGGTCCAATAAATCGGTGTAGCTCAAATACTGGCTGTCGTAGTGAATTTGCAAAGAGCGAATCCCTGGAGTGAGTTCTCGCATGCCTTTTAATGGGTTTTTCTCTAACCATTGCATTAAAGCATGAGCGCGGAAACGTAAGCGGATATCTAACATTTGCTCGCCATATTCCACCAGCAAGAAATGATCGCCCGCAGCACGATAAACAATTTCATCGCCAAAACGTTCGGCTGGTAAGGTTTTCAAAATCGGCGTCTTCTCTTCACAAGAAAACTCACAAGTTGAAACAGCTTGTTCAAATGCCGTTAGATTAGCCAAGCCTTTATTTTGCGCCGCTTCTAACGCCACGGCGTCTTCCAAAGCCACAGGAATAAAACGGATTTTATCGCCCGCTCTCAATTGCCCTAGCTTCCATAAATCGGCCGTAATGACAGTGGCAGGACACACAAAGCCACCAAGAGATGGGCCATCTGGCCCCAAAATAACCGGCATATCCCCAGTGAAATCCACACTACCAAAGGCGTAAGCGTTATCGTGAATATTAGACGGATGCAAGCCGGCCTCTCCACCATCGTTACGTGCCCATTTGGGTTTAGGCCCAATTAAACGAACACCCGTTCGGCTGGAGTTATAATGAATTTCCCACTCTGTACCAAAAAACATATCAATGTCTTCTGGGGTGAAAAAATCAGGAGAACCATGTGGGCCGTAAATCACGCGTAGTTCTATCGTGTGATCCATCTGCGAGAAAAGTACCTTAGGGACTGACTTAGAAGACAAACCGCTTAATTGACTCACGTCTGCATCAAGCACATGCAAGACATCACCCGTTTGAATCGCTCGACCATTGTGACCGCCAAACTGCCCCAAGGTGAAGGTGGATTTCGAGCCCAAATAATCAGGACAATCGAAACCACCTGCCACGGCTAAATAAGCTCGTGCGCCCTGCTCTTTGATTCGCCCCAAGGTCAATGTTTCGCCTGCTTGTATGGTGACCACAGTATTTTGCTCGATGGCTTGTCCATCAATTTTCGCATCAATCACAGCGCCACAAACCACAAGACAGGTTTCAAAGCTGAATTTTAAGCTTGGGCCTTGCAGAGTAATTTCCATGGCCGCAGCCGAATCCGGATTATTAAGCAAGCGATTCGCTAAGCGGAAATGGTAATTATCGAATGGTCCGGAAGGCGGTACACCAACATTCCAATGATGTTGACGACCAGGAAAATCTTGCAGAGTGGTTTGAGTTCCACCACTTAACACATCAATGCGTTTCGGTTGATAGACAAACGAATTGAGGTAACGAGTGCTCACTTCACCGCGCAGCAACAGAGGATCAACAACCAAGTGCTTAAGATAATCTAAATTGGTTTCTGTACCATATAAAACGCAATTTTCCAGCGTTGTTTTGAGTTTAGCAAAGGCCGCATCGCGATCTTCTTGATGGACGATGACTTTGGCGAGCATAGGATCAAAGTAAGGCGAGACTTCAATGCCCGTTTCGATCCAAGAGTCGATACGAACATCGGCATTTTTTTCTTCTTCTGGCCAAGCAACCTGACTCAATAAGCCAGCACAAGGCTGAAAATCTTTATAAGGATCTTCCGCATACAAACGCACTTGTACCGCATGTCCATGCGCTTTAAGTGAAGCACGTTTCTCTTCTAGCGCAAAGTCTTCGCCAGCAGCCAGACGAATCATCCATTCTACTAGGTCTACTGAGTAGACCATTTCCGTCACACCGTGCTCAACCTGCAAACGGGTATTGACTTCAAGGAAATAAAATTTATCTGTGTCCATATCATAGATAAACTCGACTGTCCCAGCGTTACGATATTGCACCGATGACAATAATAATTCTGCGGTTTGATGCAGTTGTTTACGCACCTCATCCGTCAGGTTTGGCGCTGGACATTCTTCAACCACTTTTTGGTTACGGCGTTGACTAGAGCAATCACGCTCCCCTAGTGCCAATGCCCCACCTTTACCATCGGCAAAGATCTGTACTTCAATGTGACGGGCGCGAGCAATGAACTTCTCTAAAAAAACACCATCGTCAGCAAAGTTGTTGGCGCCTAAACGGCGCACGGAATCAAAGCTTTCTCGTAAGTCTTTTTCGTTGTGACATAAATGCATACCAATACCGCCACCACCGGCGGTACTTTTTAACATTACGGGATAGCCAATCCCATCGGCGGTTTGGCAGGCTGTCTCTAAATCGGTCAACAATTCAGAACCAGGAGAAAGCGGCACATTGGCTTTCTCGGCTAATTCGCGTGCTCGGTGTTTCAAACCAAACTCCATCATCTGTTCGGCGGTGGGGCCAATAAATGCAATGCCTTCTTCTTCACAACGACGCACAAAGGTCGCGTTCTCGCTCAAAAAACCATAGCCTGGGTGGATCGCCTGAGCACCACACTGCTTGGCAATATTGAGGATTTTATCCATATCCAGATAGGTTTCAGTGGCGTTGCCTTCGCCTAAGGAGAAAGCTTCATCTGCACGCTTAACATGCAAGCTTTTGGCATCCGACTCAGCGTATACCGCAACAGAGGCAATATTCATTTTATTGAGCGTTCGAATGATTCGTGTCGCGATGGCGCCACGGTTGGCAATTAATACCTTGTTAAACATGGTTCAACCTTGGCCGGGCCGTCCCGGAGCGAGATAAACAACAGTGGTCGTCCACTGCGTTAAAATGAGACTAATTACTTGTTTAAAAAAACCTTATAAGACGACTCAGTTAGGCGTTCCAAACCAGCATATCAACAGGCGTCGGGTTGTAGCCGTTGCAAGGGTTGTTTAATTGAGGACAATTCGAAATCAATACGATGATGTCCATTTTTGCCACCATCTCAACGTATTTACCAGGCGCTGAAATACCATCTTCAAAGGTCAAGCCACCCGCTTCAGTCACCGGCACATTCATAAAAAAGTTGATATTGTGACTAATATCGCGCTTGGACAAACCAAACTCTGGGTTTTCGGCAATCGCAAGCATCCAGCTGTCTCGACAAGCATGCATGCAACGTTTTTCTAAGTCATAACGCACCGTATTACTTTCCGTCGCACAGGCGCCGCCCAAGGTATCGTGGCGACCACAAGTATCAGCGACAATCTCAATCATCACATTGTTCTCGTTAGAACGAAGCTCTGATCCAGCCGTCAAATACACCTTGCCTTGCTCACGAATGGTATCGGTTACGCTGTATCGCTCAGCCGGATCATTGGCATTGTAGAACAAGGTATCTGCGGCTTGGTTGCCTTCAAGATCGACTAGTCGAAATGTACTGCCCGCTTTCACTACGCCAATAAAGTAATCACCTGCATCAATATGGTAAGTCGTGTTCGCGCTTTCTGGGGTTAATTGGCTCTCTTTAATCATAATTAGGCCTCCGCGCCAAAGTAGTAAAGTGCATTATTAGCAAAGCCGCGCTGATTTTCTGGGCGCGACATCTTGCAAAGGTCGTCGTCTGCTACAGGCTCAGCTTTTTCCAGCAGAATGGAGATCGGCTTTTTCGGGTATTGGCTTGCTGTGCTTAATGGATGTGGGCAGGTATGTAGCATTACCAAGGTGTCCATTTCAAAACGCAAAGTAATACTAGAGCCTGCCGGACTGTTGCCTTCGACCAATGACATAACACCTTCACTGTCTGTGCTAACTCGACTAAACAAGTTTAAATTGGCAGCAATATCGGCTTTGGTTAGACCGTATTTGGCCATTTCCACCAACATGGCATCGTGACCATTTTGCATCCACTCATTGCGATCATTTTGATAGTCACGTTTCCCCCACTTTGACTCGATGTGTGAAGCATGACTATTACCACTGACTGTCTCGTGCCAGCCAACGGTGTCTTCAATGATGGAAGCAAATATGCGTCCCATATCGGAGTACAAACAATGACCTTTGGTGAGTTTAAAAGTGTGTTGACCTTTTAACGTATCGGGTGCGTTGTAACGCTCCAAAAGGTTTTCTGGGTTATAAAACACCATGCCGACATTGGCATCGCCTTCGATATCCGTCAGGGTCATTTGCGTTCCGCGACGTACGCGCAATGACCAATGACTGGCGGCTGGAATGATGGTTTCATATTTATTCATACTGATTGCTCCTGCGTTTTCTCTCCCTGATTTAGAGGTCGAATACGTTGATCTATTTCTTCAAAAAGTGGCTCAGGCATATGACCAACAGGTAAGTCATAAGTGATAGAGGCGCCATAAGCATTTGGGGAATGCGGGTCGTGACGAAGTTTGTCGAACACCCATAAACGAGTTCCTAGATAGAAACCTTCTTTTAAGTCATGCGTGACCATGAATATGGTCAATTTATGCTTGCGCCATAGGTCCAATACCAAGGTATGCATATCGGCTCGAATACCGGGATCCAGTGCGCCAAAAGGCTCATCCAGCAGCAAAATTCGTGGTTTACAAATGACCGCTTGGGCAATGGCAAGACGCTGCTTCATACCACCCGATAATTCGTGTGGATAGCGGTGCAAAGCATGGCCTAGTCCCACTTGTTCTAGCATGTCTGTCGCTTCTTGCTTGGCCGCTTTTTTCTCATTGCCAAACAAATAACCAGTCATCGAGGATTTCTGAAATCCCTTTGCAGCGATCACGTTTTGCAACACCGTCATATGGGGAAAGACGGAGTATTGCTGAAAAACAATGCCACGGTCTGAACCCGGCTCATTAGGGATTGGCTTACCATCCAGCAATAACTCACCTTCTGTGGCGGTTTCAATGCCTAAAATCATTTTTAAAAAAGTACTTTTGCCACAACCCGAGGCGCCAACCAGCGTAATAAACTCACCTTCTGCAACATTGACATTAACCCGTTCAAGAATGACATCTTGACCGTAGCGTTTGCCGATGTTTTTGGCTTGGATCATGGTTTCTTTTGATGCTGTCTTGCTCATGATTTTGCCTCCAAACTCCAAGGGAAGAGTCGACGGTTTAACTTACTGAGCAAGAAATCCACCAGAAATGCCAACAGTGTAATCCACGCCACATAGGGCAAAATTACATCCATAGACAAATAGCGACGTACTAAAAATATCCGATAACCAAGGCCATCCGTCGAGGCTATGGCTTCCGCCGCGATCAAAAACAACCATCCCGCCCCTAAAGACAAACGGACAGCATCAATCAATTTCGGCATAATTTGCGGTAACACCACACGGACTAATATCTGGCTGGTACTCGCGCCTAACGTTTGCGCTTTCACCAGTTGCTCAGCTGGAATCTCTTGAGTGCGTCGCTGGATATCTCGGGCAATAAAGGGTGTTATTCCTATTGCGATTAAGGTAATTTTTGACACCTCACCAAGACCAACGACAATAAACAAAATGGGCAACAAGGCCAATGGCGGCACCAAAGACACCACCGTCAGCAAAGGTGAAAAACCAGCCGAAAAAATTGGCAAGGCCCCCGTTAGCACCCCAACAAACAAGCCGACAATGGCCGCGATCAGCACACCCAAAGCCAAACGCGTCAAGCTGCTTGCGGTATCTTGCCAGAACAACAGTTCACCCGAACGCTTACTGGGTTCAAACGCCATGCGATACATAGACTCCCCCATTTGACTAAACGCAGGCAACAGTTTGTCATCAGGGTTCATGGCCAATCGAGCATCAGAACTCACCATGTACACCATGATGAGCACGGCGAATGGCAACAACCCGAGCAAAATATTGCTTGTTCGATTTGGCTTATAATTTATGAGTTTTTTCATGCTTTTATCCCATGACGCTCTGACTACTATCGCTAGTAAACAGAGCGTTTACTTTGGATGGTTACAGTTGGCCGTCAGCAGCCATTTGCATGTAAGCTGGGTCAAAGCGAAGTTTGATGTAATCAGGGTTACCATAGACACCTGCAGGCGTCTCAATGCCAATGGCACTCGCATCTGGCGCGCCTTCTCCTAAGAGGCCATGGTCATAAGAGAACTCTGCCACATTTTTCATCGTTGACATTAGCTCTTGGCTATTGGTTAACGCCAATGCCGATTCAGGTGTGTAAAACATTTTTGTGCTTGCTAGCTGGGCATCGTAACCTTCTAAATCGGTTTCAGACGCTTCTGCCATAGCGGTGCGTGCATCAATCGCCGCTTGGTCAGTACCACTCATTAACGCCATCACTTCATACCAAGCACCTACCAAGGCTTTGCCTAAATTAGGGTTCGCTTTCAGCGTATCGGTATTAACGACCAACATATCGATGATTTCACCGGGGATTTGTGAAGAGTCAAACACATTATTTGACTTAGGCATGGACGTAATTTCGCTTAACAAAGGGTTCCATGTCACCACAGAGGTCACGTCACTGGTCCCATAAATTGACACCATATCAGCATCAGACGTGTTAATTACATTCACATCCGCTTCACTAAGGCCCACCGAATCCAAAGCACGAGCCAATAAATAATGTGACACACTTAATTCGACTAAATTGACATTTTGGCCTTTGATGTCCGCTAACTGATTTTTATCCTTCAAGATAACGGCGTCATTCCCATTAGAGAAATCGCCAACAATTAACGCTGTACTGTCCACACCACCAGCCGCTGGAATGGTCAGCGCATCCATATTAGTCATCGCACAAGCATCAAATTGGCCAGCGGTATATTGGTTGATGGATTCGACGTAATCATTGATTTGCACCACATCGATGTCGATACCATATTTGTCCCCCCATTTTTTGACGATCCCTTCTTGCGCCGCATAGGCCCAAGGCATCCAGCCCACATAAATAGACCAACAAACCTTAAATTTATCAGCGGCAAAGGTATTAGCAGACAGGAGAAGCGTAAACAGTAGAACGGTTACTTTTTTTGCGGAGTATTTCATGGCAGTTACCTTTTCAGTTTGTTTAATTACACACGGAGTACCCTTGGCAATATCGCCATGTGGTCTCCCGGGCTTTTGTCCCGCCGTGTAACCTTGAAACTGTCAAGGTCGAAAGCTCTCGGACCAGTCATTTCGATAACATCGAAATCGGAACCCTAGCTCTCTATTGATAATCTAACTTGTGATGTTCGACTTTCCAAGGGTACGAACAACCTAGATAAAGCAGATTGTGTGCCAGTTATACAGAACCCTGAATTTGTCTGGCTTTAACGTATTTTTTGCCACATACAGACAGTAACGAACAACAAAAAATGGGCTAAAAAAGCCCATTTCATTATTCGCGCACCATTTTTATGCAATTAAGCCAACGCTGTATCCAATAGCATCATCAGAACAAAACCTAACATTAACCCTTTTGTGGCCGCCAGCTCGTGACCTTGACGATGTGATTCTGGAATCATTTCATGACTGATCACAAATAACATAGCACCCGCAGCCAAAGCCAACCCTAAAGGCAACAACAAGCTAGACTCGCCCAATACCACCGAGCCAATAACCGCCATAATAGGCTCAGTTAAACCAGATAGTACCGCAATACTTACCGCCAATAGACGGCTGTAACCTACAGCCAATAGCGCCATGGCAACCACTAACCCTTCTGGAATATCCTGAATTGAGATACCCGTTGTTAAAGCCGTAGCTGCCGAAACATCGCCACTGGCAAAAGACGCGCCTATCGCCAAACCTTCCGGAATATTATGCAGAGCGATGGCAAAAACAAACAACCAGCTGCGCCGCAAAGTTTGACCACGCAACCTGTCTTCCTCTTTAATAAAATGTTGGTGTGGCACAAGGCGTTCCAATACCAACATAAACGCACCGCCCAATAAAACTGCCGCCCCCACAGAACCAGAGCGATACCAAGGCGAAGCACCACTGCCTTCTAACAACGCTAAGGCAGGGATAATAAGAGAAAACATACAGGCTGCTAGCATCACCCCAGCACCAAATCCCAGCATAATGTCGTGCAGTTTTTGTGATAACCGATGCAGAAACAAAGCAGGCAAGGCGCCTATAGCCGTCGCCGCTGCCGCTACAACACCCGCATAAAAAGCATAACGCACCTGAGAATGTTGCTGTAGCAATACAACAAACTGATCAATGGCGGTATAGGCACCTAGCACTAAAATAATGCTTCCAATCCACTTTCGCACACGAATTCTAGGTAGCGACAACAGAGTCAACTTCATGCTTACTCCTGATACCACACAGCAACTTGTGACCACTTGATGACATTAAAAAATGCCGCGACGTAGTCAGGACGTTTATTTTGGTACTGCAAATAATAAGCGTGTTCCCAAACATCCAAGCCCAAAATCGGTGTCAATCCATCCATTAATGGGCTGTCTTGGTTGGCGCTGCTGGTAACCTGCAAGTTACCTTGCTGATCTTTCACCAACCAAGCCCAACCACTGCCAAATCGGCTCAATGCCGCCTTAATAAACAGCTGTTTAAATTCTTCAAAACTACCAAAGCTTTGCTGAATCGCGTCTGCTAATGGTCCTTGTGGCTCACCACCCCCTTCTGGTGACATCACCAACCAAAACAAACTGTGATTCGCATGACCACCGCCATGATTACGAACCGCACCCTGAACGTTTTCTGGTAATGACGTAATCTCTCGCAACAGGCGCTCAAGAGACCAATCTGCATAAGCGGTTCCTTCCAACGCAGCATTCAAGCCATTTACATAGGTCTGATGATGGCGACTATGATGAATCTCCATCGTCAACGCATCAATGTGTGGTTCTAAAGCGGTATACGCATAAGGCAGTTCAGGCAAAGTAAAAGGCATCTTATTCTCCAAAATAAATAACGATAAGAAGAATCATTATTATTTCTATTAATAACAAATGCAAATCCTATTTTGCTACCCACCTCGATACTCATGTGCAGTGATTACGAAGAGAATCTCGTATTCAAAAAAGGCTTAAGCGAGTCTGGATCTAAAAACACACTGAGTTATTATAGAGAGGAATAAAGTGGAAAAGGCGATCAGCACAAAGCGAATAGGATTGGAGCGGATAGGCTTAAAGCCATGAGAAGTGAGCGATACCAATGCCGTGCTATGACATTTTCGTTTGTTCGATTTTCTTGACCATATTGACACTGACCGTTTCATAACCCATCTCAGCGTATAGCTTTTGAGCGGCATCATTATAAGAAAACACATGCAGACCAATATTGACGATGTTGTGCTTTGCCGCGAAGTCTTCAATTTCCTTGAGCGCAATCTTGGCATAACCCTTTCGTCTATGTTCAGCTTTGATTTCTAGGTCATAAATAAACACCGTACTCGTAGTACTACTGTTCTCTAGCGACAGCCATATCATACCCACAGTCTCGTTTACATCGGGTACTTTCATCTCAAAAAAATGATTGTTATCTGTGTCTATTCCACGCGGTAACAACCGCTCTATATCTCGTCTGGAACGAGACAATGATCCTGTTTTCTGCCAGCGGCCCGATTCCACATTTTCCCGCGCATACTGCACAATCAGCTCTTCAATATAAGAGGCAAAAAACGGTTTTGACATAGACACTAAAAAAGACATAACGACTCCAATTCATATCAGGCAAAGAAAAGTGACTCCGTTCAGTATTCATCATTTTCACAAAAACAGAAGCATTATTTGAAGCATTTAACCAACAAGTAAGAAAACCAACCCCTTGCTATAACTGGCTTCTAAAGGTGGGTGGCTTGGTATTCCTCCCCTTGCTATAACTGGCTTCTAAAGGTGGGTGGCTTGGTATTCCTCCCTTATTACAACTTCCCCGATCGGAGCAAAGCCATTAACCCATACAACTCCACACAAAATGCCCAACAAATTCAATAACGCGCTCAGAAAATTTCGTAATTGAAGCAATCACCTAAACAAACAATCATTCGTAGGGATAAAAAATAACAATAGTCAGGAGTTCTGATATGAGCGAATTTTTCAAAGCGATACCGGTTATCAAGTACGAAGGTGCGGGATCAAGCAACCCTTTTGCGTTTAAACATTACGATGCAAATAAAATGTTGATGGGCAAAACCATGGCGGAACATTTACGCGTGGCGGTGTGTTATTGGCATACGTTTTGTTGGCAAGGCAGCGATGTGTTTGGCGCGAATACCTTTGATCGCCCTTGGTTTAAAGCCGATTCGGAACTGGCAGCAGCGAAGCTAAAAAGCGATGCGGCATTTGAGTTTTTCGCGAAATTAGGGGTTCCCTATTACAGCTTTCACGATGTCGATGTCAGTCCAGAAGGTCGTTCACTCAAAGAATACATTAATAACTTTGCGCAAATGGTCGAGGTTTTACAAGCCAAACAAGAAGCCACTGGCATCAAGCTATTATGGGGCACGGCGAATGCCTTTTCTAACCCACGATACATGTCTGGCGCGGCGTCCAATCCTAACCCTGAAATCTTCGCCTATGCGGCGACTCAGGTGTTCCATGCGATGAATGCCACTAAAGCCCTTAAAGGCGAAAACTATGTTTTATGGGGCGGCCGTGAAGGTTATGAAACCCTATTAAACACGGATCTAAAACGCGAACGTGCGCAGCTTGGCCGCTTCATGCAAATGGTGGTTGAGCACAAATACAAAATAGGTTTTGAAGGCACCTTGTTGATCGAACCCAAACCGGCGGAACCAACCAAACACCAATACGATTACGATACCGCAACCGTGTATGGCTTCTTAAAAGAGTTTGGACTTGAGAAAGAGATCAAGGTCAACATCGAGGCCAACCACGCCACCTTGGCGGGTCATAGCTTCCACCATGAAATTGCCACCGCTTGCTCTTTGGGTATTCTTGGCTCCGTCGACGCCAACCAAGGTGACGCACAGCTAGGCTGGGATACTGATCAATTCCCTACGAGTGTGGAAGAATACACCCTCGTCACTTATGAGATTCTAAAGTCCGGCGGTTTCAAAACGGGCGGTTACATGTTCGATACCAAGCTACGTCGTCAATCGATGGATCTGGAAGATTTATTCCATGGTCACATTGGCGCCATGGATACCCTGGCCCTGTCGTTAGAGCGCGCGGTTAAGATGATCGAAGACGAGAAACTGGCGAACTTTGTAGATCAACGCTATGCGAAATGGAATGACACCTTAGGTGCGGATATTTTAGCAGGCAAGCACACCCTGCAAGACCTTGCAGAATATGCTGAGAAAAATAACCTAGATCCTCAGCCAGTTTCTGGCCGCCAAGAAATGCTCGAAAATATGGTAAATGGCTACATCTTTAAATAAGCGTTCAAATAAGCCGTTAGATTAAAGTTAAGCAGCCTAAAAGTTAAAAACACAGGCCAACAAACGCTGACCTGTGTTTTTTAGTATTGCTTAGATTTAGGTTGAACGTTACTAAAGGCTATTAAGAAAATATCACGCCTTTTTTCAATAAAAAGCAGCCATAACCTCGTCCTTCGCCGGTCACAACAAAAGCGTAGGCTTTTTTTGCCGCTTCATAAAAAGCAAAACGTTCTAACGATCCCATTTCCGCATTCTCACTGTCAGCCGCTTTTAGAACAGCCGCGAATTCTTGCTGCACTTCTGGCATCACAGATTCAGCTTCGCCCACCACTTGCATGCGTGTCACGGGCTGCTCAACGAAAGTATCCAATGGCAATACCGATAAAATCGCCTTAGCCGCTTGAATAACATTCACGCCATCTAAGCGAATAACTGGTTTTCCTGCGGCCATAGAAGCCGCTGGAAAGTTACGATCCACCAGCACAATATCGTCACCGTGACCCATTGTGCGCAGTACATTTAGTAATTCCCCGCTTAGCAAGGGATCTATATTTTTTAGCATGTTTATTCCCTAATCACTGATAGGTTAAAGCAAAAATCTATTTTTGTTGCACGATGGCCGCTTTATGCTGCAAACGGCTTTGTTTTTGGTCAATGATGACAGCCAGGATAATTACCACACCTTTAATGACCATTTGCCAAAACTCACTGACGCCCATCATCACCAAGCCATCGGCCAAAATACCAATAACGAAAGCGCCAATTAGCGTGCCCATGATCGTACCGCGGCCCCCCGCCAAAGAAGTTCCACCCAAAACTACGGCGGCAATGGCGTTCATTTCAAAAGAGACACCCGTTGCTGGATGACTGGCCACCAATTGAGAAGACACCACGATGCCCGCAATGGCCGCACAAAGACCAGAAATGGTGTATACCCACACTTTCACGCTACGCACTTTCACACCAGACAACTCGGCAGAATGCTCGTTGTCACCGATAGCAAAGACATGGCGACCAAATTGGGTTCTTTTGGCAATATAGGCAATCACACCAGCGAGGATAAACATCATCCAAATCGCATAAGGTAGACCCAATAATTTCGCAGAACCAATCAGTTCAAAACCCGTATTGCCCAACTGAGCATTACCAGACAAACCGGTAAAGGTTTCACCACCAGACAATAACATGGACGCGCCGCGCACAACGTACATGGTGCCCAAGGTACAAATAAAAGGCGCAACATTGTAACGGGTGATCAAAATGCCATTAATGGCGCCAATCAAACCACCAATCACCAAGACAATCGGCACAATCAGCCAAACACTAGGAAAGATAGCAATGCCAAACATCGGCAAAACGATCCCCTTGGTAATCAACCAACCCGCAACCATGCCACAAAACCCCAGAATCGCACCAATCGAAAGGTCGATACCGGCAGTGATAATAACGAAGGTAATGCCAAGCGCCAAAAAGGCATTGATAGCAATGTGCTTCACCATAATGACCACACTACTCGCCGCCAAAAAGCCCGGCACCATAAAGGTGAAAAACGCCAGAATTAAAAATAACGCAATAAAGGTTCGCATTTTTAGTGCGAGCAATAACAGACTTTCGCCAGAGAAAACCGACGATGATTGAGACGCCATATTTTGAGAAATTTTCATATTAAAGTCCTTGCGCGCTTGCTGACACAAGTGCTGATTCTGTGGCTTCGGATCGAAGTATGTTGGCGGTTAATTTGCCTCCGGACATCACCAGAATGCGATCAGACACCGCCATAATTTCTTTCAGGTCAGAGGTCGAAAACAACACGCCTATTCCTTGCTCTGAAAGTGTCACCATCATGTTAAACACGTCGGCTTTCGCACCGATATCAATACCACGCGTTGGCTCATCCAGTAGCAACACCTTTGGGCTGGTTAACAAGGTTCGACCGATCACCACTTTTTGTTGATTGCCACCACTCAATGCGCGTATTTCAATATCAGGAGAAGACACCTTGATAGACAGATCACCAATGGCAGACGTTACCGCTTCAGCTTCGGCTTTTTCATCAATGGAAAAGCGATGCTTGAGTCGACGCCATAAGCTCGAAATCGTCATGTTATTGCTGACTGACGAAATCGGGAAAATACCATTCTTTTTACGATCTTCTGGCACCAAGCAAATGCCCAATCGAATGCGATCGCTAGTGTCCATTTTGGCCGTTACTTTCTGCCCTGCAATCTCGACATCGCCTGAGTATTCCTGCAAGCCAAGTAGACACTCCATTAGCTCTGTTCGGCCTGCACCCATGAGCCCGTAAACACCAACTATCTCTCCAGACTTCACGTCCATCGATACGTCATCAACCAAGATATGACCCATTTCGTTGATCAGTTTGATGTTTTTAACGTCTAGTACGGGTTCGCCAAATTTGCGCCCCGATTTCAAGAAATTAGACACAGGGTCGCTGCCCAACATCTCTCTGACAATCCATGGCACATCAATGTCTTTGACTTCTGCTTCAGACTGGAAATGCCCATCGCGTAAAATCGTAATGTGATCGCCAATCGCCATCAACTCTTCTAAGCGATGGGAGATATAAATGATAGAAACTCCTTGAGCCGTTAAATCTCGAATGACTTTAAACAGCAACTCAACCTCGGTTTTACTCAAAGCCGAAGTGGGTTCATCCAAAATCAGCACATCTGCTTCATCGGCCAAGGCTTTAGCGATTTCGATCAACTGCTGCTGACCCACTTTCAAGTTAGACAGTAGTTCAGAGGGCGCGATGTCTTGATCGAGGCGTGCCATGAGCTCAGCCGTTACTCTATGCTGCTCCGCGGTATCAAGCGGCAACAAACCTCGCTGTTTTTCCCGTCCTAAGAAGATATTTTCCGCCACCGTGAGGTTGCCAAAGAGATTCAACTCCTGATGCACCATGCCAATACCTTTGGCGGCAGCATCACGAGTATGCTGAAAAACAACGGCTTCATCGTTTAAATAAATGGTGCCTTTGCTCGGCTGCTGAACACCCGCCAGAATTTTCATCAAGGTGGATTTACCCGCACCATTCTCACCGATGATGACGTTTACTTTACCGCGATACACCCGATAATCCACTTCGTTTAAAGCGATAGTACCTGGGTAAATCATGGAGATTTTTTCAGCACGAATGACGATGTCTGCATTAGCTTGGCTCATCATTTGCCTCCGCGCGTAATCTGCATAGGTACCGCATCACTGATGACATTTTGATCTATCGTAATCGCTGCAATAACTGTGGCTTTTTCGCCTACCCAGCTAGCATCTGGCTCACCAATGGACGCCATAGCAAGATTATTAAGCTCACGTGAAATCTGAGCAAAGCGAATTTGGTTTTTAAAATCATCAAACAACACATATTTAGACGCATCACGAATCGCATTGCCTTTGATGATACGACCCACTTGTAAGTCGATATCGGTATCGTCTACGTTAAGCTTAATCACACCTTTCATTTTGCCTAGCTCCACACTATCGATGGTGCCCTCTAAGCGCACAAAAAAGCTTTGTTTGCTGGTGATTTTCTGATTATCTAACTGGGACTTAATACTTTCCCATGAGGTAAAGTCTTGAGTTGCTTCAGGGAAGACTTTAGGTAGCCAAAGCTGATCAGCCACTTCTGGCAAAGTAAAATCTGCAAAGCTCACCACAGCATTAGGATCTTTAGGAATAATAGGATTGCCTTCAGCATCTAAATCCGTAACGGTACAAGCTGTCAGCAGATTGAGGCAGACAATAAGCCCAATAGATTGAAAGAGTTTTTTATAAGACATAATGTTACCCAAAGAGTCGGAGCACTCGATAATGAGCACTCCGAATCAGGTTGTTATTGTTTTAGCGCGAAGTTGCTAAGATTTTTCGCATTAGAACCATCAATCAATACACAATCCATAAGTTGTTTTTCTGGCAATCCTGTTGAGCCGGTACGAATGTATAGATCGGCTTGCTCAGCAACGCGCTGTGCTTGAGCGTAAGCTGGTTGCATTACCGTAGCCTTGATGTTAGAACCTTTAAGAATAGAATCTCGTACGTAATCTAAACCGTCAAAACCGACAACAAACACATCTTTACGGCCCGCGGCTTGAAGTGCTGCTTCAGCACCCAAGGCCATAGAGTCATTCCCTGTAAACACGCCTTTAATGTTTGGGTTCGCTTGTAAAATCGACTCCATACGACTAAACGCTTCGGTTTGGCTCCAGTTGGCAGACTGACGAGCCGCCATTTTAAACTCAGGGAAGTTATCAACGATATCGTGGAAACCTTCACTGCGTACTTGTGCGTTAGTGTCAGACTCTGGCCCAACTAGCTCAACGTATTCACCACCTTCGCCCATTAATTCGACAAACTTCTCACCAGCAAGCTGAGCGCCTTGGAAGTTATTTGAGACGATTTGCGTGACAGCGATACCGGTTTTATTGATTTCACGGTCGTACAAGAAAGCAGGAATACCCGCTTTTTTCAGACGTTCTAGTGATCCAATACTGGCGTCTGCGTCCGCATTGTCCAAAATCACCGCTTTGGCTTGACGAGCAATGGCCGTTTCAATCAACTGGTTTTGTTTGTTTACATCACCGTCATGAGACGCCACTAAAGTGTCGTAACCCAATTCTTTGGCTTTCGCATCCGCACCTTCGGCACCGGCTTTAAAAAATGGGTTGTCATGGGATGGAGTGATAATGGCGATCAAACCGTTGCTAGCCAACACGCTGGTACTGGCTAAGGTGAGTAAGGTTGCAGCAAGGCAGGATTTCAAGAAGGTTTTCTTTATCATTGTATGTCTCCGGTATGCTTATTTTTATTAAAATATATCGAATAGCAAACGATTGCGTAATCGTTTGCTATTTTTATATTAAGCACATAGAAGTTGTCAATGAATTCTTGATAAATAAGAAAAAACCCTATTTATCAGATAGTTAAGACCCTATAACCATGATTATCTGGTGTAATTTAACGACAAACAATCAAACAACTGAATTATAAGGATTTTTCTTGCTGATAACGGCTTTAATCACACCAAAAAGTCGACTTTTTAGTTAAGATCAGGATAAAACGTTAAAAAACTGAAAGTAAAATACACAGAAAACAACAAGACGCATTGGGTACGAAGGCACCCAATAGCAGGAACGTTTTTCAAACAAAAACTGAACTTAAAAAGGAATCGCGGAGACTGAAGCACGAACCACTAGGTTTGGCTCCAACATAATCATCTTACCTTCTTGACGTGGATTCTCAATCCGCTCGATCATGGTACTAATCGCCAACTCAGCTAATCGTTCTTTGGGCTGATTGATGGTGGTCAGAGGTGGACTAAAATAAGCAGAATACATACAGTTATCATATCCAACGACCGACAATTGCTGTGGAATCTTAATACCTGACAATTGCGCTTCGCTCATGGCGCCCATTGCCATGGCATCGTTACCAATAAACACCGCACTGGGCAAACTTGAACAAGACAACAACTGGCGCATACCCAGTTTGCCCCCTTCGAACTCGAAGTCAGACTCAATCACCCAATCATCTTGGATGGCTAAATTCGCTTGCGCCATGGCTTCAAGAAAGCCTTCTAAACGCTGTTTGGCCGGAAGTTTTGTTAATGGACCGCCAATGTAAGCGATGCGCTTATGGCCCTGTTCAACCAAATACTGAATCGCTAAATGCGCCCCTTTTACGGAGTTATCTTGAATACGATCAACATAATCGTCAGAAGGTCCCCAGTCCATCACCACCATGGGCAAATTGCGCTGACCGATCAAGGAGCTAAACAGCGAATCATCATAGGCGGAACACATGACCAAAATGCCATCGACGCGTTTTTGCGTTAACATTCGCAGATAAGAATTGGTTTTTTCGAGCTCACCATCGGTATTGCACAGCACAAGATTGTAACCTTCTCGGTAGCAGCACTTCTCAACTTCGTTGACCAATTCAGCGAAAAAGGGATTCAATGTAGTCGTCACCAACATGCCAAGGCTTTTGGTATTTTTAACCTTCAAGCTGCGTGCAACGGCACTGGGCGCATAATTGAGCGCTTCAGCGGCTTGAAAAACGCGTTCTTGTGTGGCTTTGGCGACAAAGCGCGTTTTATTCAAAACATGAGAGACGGTGGTTGTCGATACACCCGCCCGTAATGCAACATCTTTGATGGTCGCAGACAAACTTATACTCCCCTTTTATAAACCGTCATAACCAGAGTCAGAGTCCATCAAATTTTCTAAATAAAAGCAAACAGATCAATCGCTTATCTATAGCTTTTATTTAGAAAACAATCACTCAGCATCCAATCGCTTTTCAGGAAGTATACTTAACGACGTCGTTAAAATGCATCAAGAGTTTTTCTAAATGCGCAAATCACTGTTTATTTTCTTTGCCCAACCGCGATGACACACGATATTCCCCAGGCGTCATGCCTAAATTTTTACGAGACACCGTGTACATGTATTGCACGGAAGGATAACCACAGGTTCGGGCAATTTCATCAAAAGGTAAATCGGTCGACGTAATCAGCTCACAGGCGCGATAAAACTTAGTCATGTGCAGTTGTTCGTGCATTGAACAGCCAATTTCATCGATAAAACGCGTTTCTAAATTGGTTCGAGAGATGCCTATATAATCGACAACTTGCGCCACTTTCACCCCCCGACAGGCATTATGGCGAATAAAGTGCATGGCTTGGATCACATAAGGATCATGCAAGGCTCGATAGTCTGAAGACTGTCTTTCCGCAACACCAATTGGATCGACCACCACCAGCGAATTGTCCACAGGATAACCGAGCAACATACGGTGCAGCATTTTAGCGGCTTCATAGCCCATTTGCTTACTGCCCTGCTCTACAGAAGACAAGGCAGTACGGTTTAAATACCGGGCCATGCTTTCGTTATCGATCCCAACAATCGCTACTTGCTCTGGCACCAAGATATTCAAGTGATCACAAACTTGTAATAAATGCCGTGCACGGGAATCGGTGACAGCGATAATGCCGATCGGTTTGGGGAGATTGTTTAGCCAATTTTCTAATGCATGCTGAGCTGTTTCCCAGATTTCCGCCGAGGTGCAAAAACCTTGGTGCACATGAGGTACAAAGCCATCGGAGCGAACTTGTTCGACAAAGGCGTATTCGCGCTCACTTGCCCAGCGACTGTAATCCGTACTGGGCACACCGTAAAAAGCAAACTGCGGCAAGCCCTTACGCTTCAAATGTTGATACGCACAGCGCACTAATGCCGCGTTGTCCGTCGCTACATAAGGTAAACGAGGATAATCTTTTTTATGATGATAAGAGCCGCCAACCGCCACGGTAGGAATCTCGGTTTCTTTTAGTATTTCTTCCACTTCAGGGTTATCAAAATCGGCAATAATGCCGTCCCCTTTCCAATGTTTTAGCGCATCAAGCCGAGAACGAAAATCGTCTTCAAAATACACATCCCAATCGCATTGCGCGGCTTGTAAATATTCGCCTATTCCTTCAATCACTTGCCGATCGTAGACCTTATTAGCGTTGAACACGAGATTAAGTCGGTAGCGTTTTTCAAACATACAAAAGCGTCTCTAATTTTTATTATTACCCCATCATACTCTTGTCGTCTTTATCTGCACTAGGCATAACAAAAATCAGAAACAACTTTGAAAAAATCGTAACACCTACAAACGTAATCCGTAAGGGTTACAGCCCTTTTACTCTTTGATATAAGTCCTGAAAACGCTCGCGCTTTTCAATATATCGAGCAGCATTTGTCTGATTTGGAAAATATCGTTTAATAAGTTCGGGCTTGCTACAAATAGTCTTTAAGGCCCCAGGGCCTTGATCACCAATGGCTGCCAAGCGAGCCGCACCCAACGCTGGCCCCACATCGCCCCCTGCGCGATAATCCATCGGCACGTTAAATACATCCGCCAACATTTGTAACCAATAAGCACTTTTTGCACCGCCGCCAATCACATCAATACTGTCACTGATATTTTGTGCAGAACGTACAGCGTCTACCCCATCTAATAGAGCAAAGGTCACGCCTTCAAGCACAGCCTGAACCAGGTCTGCGGCGCAAGTTTCATGGGTCATGCCCCAAAAAACACCTTTTGCATTAGGGTCATTGTGTGGCGTTCTTTCGCCACTTAGATACGGCAAAAAAAGAAGGCTATTATCCTGATCTATCCGATTCTCCGCCGCCAATAGCGCCGCTTCCACACTGCTAAACTGCGCTAATTTGGTTACCCAATCAATGCAGCTTGCCGCACTTAACATTACCGACATAGTATGCCAAGTATTAGGGATCGCGTGGCCAAAGCTGTGCAATGCCATAGCAGGATTGGCGGTAAAACCATCACTTACCGCAAAAATCACTCCAGATGTACCCAGCGATAACATGGTTTGCTCTGGCGAAATAATTCCCATACCCACAGCGCCTGCCGCGTTATCGCCACCACCCGCCACCACAGGAACAATCGGCATAGACCAACGTTTCGCTAAATCGTCATAAATCACGCCAGTGATTTGAGTTCCCTCAAACACACTAGGCATTTGCTCGGCCGTTAGTCCTGTGGCTGTTAACATGGTGTCACTCCATGAGCGCTGCTCCATGTTTAGCCAAAGGGTGCCCGAGGCGTCAGACACATCCGTAGCAAACTCGCCTGTCATGCGAAAACGCAAGTAATCTTTCGGTAACAGCACCCTGTCTATTTGGCTAAAAATCTCTGGTTCGTGTTGTTTTACCCAAAGCAACTTAGGCGCGGTAAAACCCGGCATCACCAAATTCCCCGTGATCGCCTGCACTTCAGGGCAGCGTCTTTGCAACAGCAAACATTCTTCATGAGAGCGTCCGTCATTCCACAAAATTGCTGGTCTTAACACCTCGCCTTTTTTATCTAATAGCGTCGCGCCGTGCATCTGGCCCGACAACCCAATGGCCTTTACATTCTGCAGATTGTTCTCTCTCGACAGTTGTAACATGGCCAAATCCGTCGCTTGCCACCAGTCTTCTGGGTTCTGTTCGGACCACAGATCAAACGGCCGAGACACGGATAAAGGCGATGAACAACTGGCTATTACATGGCCTTCTTCTGCCATTAAAATCACTTTGACACCTGAAGTGCCGAGGTCGATACCTATATACATAAAATTGTCCTTTATTTTGTTAATCGTCACCCTCGTTCATGAGCTTGTCGCTAAATGACCTTTATTGCGCTTTCTTGGTTTTCACATCCAACCATACGGCGAACAAAAGAATCATACCTTTGACGATCAACTGCCAAAAAGTCGGCACATCCAACATGCTCATACCATTGTCTAGACTCGCCATAATCAACGCCCCCATGATGGCACCAAATACAGCTCCCACACCGCCAGCCAAGCTGGCCCCACCAATCACACAGGCGGCAATAGCATCCAGCTCCGCCATATTGCCAGCCGCAGGTGAGCCTGCGCCTAGTCGAGAGGTAAGAATCAAAGCCGCCACGGCCACCATCATGCCGTTAAAACCAAACACCATCATTTTGGTTCGCTCAACGTTCACACCAGACATGCGAGTCGCTTCAATATTGCCCCCAATCGCATAAAGTCGACGTCCAAAAGCCGTTCGCTTCGCAACATAACTGGCCATTAGAATCAATCCTCCTAAAATGAAAATAGGGGTTGGGATACCGCGATAGCTTTCCAAAATAAACAACAGCCCTAACAATACAAATACCGCTACCATGACTTTGGCGTATTCAAACTTTGCGCCTTGGTTTTGGACGCCATGGTGTTTTCTGGCCTTGCGTCGAGCATAAACCTTTGCCACCAAACCAAGACACAACAAGCCCACTACGCTCATCCCCCAACCAGAGGGGATATAACTTTGACCAATCACCGCCAACGAGCCAGACGTGGGCGCCACCGTCGCACCATCGGTTAATCCAACCAAAATGCCACGAAATGCCAACATACCGGCCAAGGTAACAATAAAGGACGGTACCCGTTGATACGCTACCCACCAACCGTTGAATAAACCAAGAGTCAACCCAGCGGCAATCGTTACCAATACGGTCAATAAAATAGGAAAGTTAAACCAAACATCCAAAATCGCGGCAATCCCGCCTAATAAGCCCATCATAGAGCCCACTGACAAATCAATTTCTGCACTGATAATGACAAACACCATGCCAATAGCGAGAACCCCCACAATGGCCGTTTGACGAATTAAATTTGAAATATTCCGTGGTGAAATAAACGCACCATCGGTCGCAATGGAAAAGAAGACCACAATCAGCAGCATAGCCGCCAACATGGCAAATAATTGTAATTGACTGGTTTTTATTGTTTTAAACATTTGCTACACCTTCTTTGATCGCGCAATTCATAATCATTTCTTGGGTCAGACCCTGATGATCAAATTGTCCTTTTAAACGCCCTTCATGCATAACCAACACTCGATCACTGATACCAATCACTTCGGACAACTCAGATGACACCATAATGATCGACATCCCTTGTTTCACGAGAGTAAACATCAATTTATAGATCTCGTATTTCGCCCCCACATCAATGCCTCGAGTTGGCTCGTCTAAAATCAAAATTTTTGGATGAGTTAACAGACATTTGGCAATGATGGCTTTTTGTTGGTTGCCGCCACTGAGGTTCTTAATCGATAAATCTGCCGACGCCGTTTTGACTTTTAACTGCGCAATATAGTCGTCAATATCATGATTTTCTTTGTCTTCATTAACACCACCAAGCCAAGAAGAATATTGATCTAGTACTGACAAGGTAATATTCCGACCAACGCTCATAATGGGCACAATTCCATGACGTTTGCGGTCTTCTGGCACCATAGCAATGCCCACTTCCAGTGCAGCACGCTGAGAACGAATCGTCACCACTTGCCCTTCTAGCTCAACCTCGGCCTGATACTCACCATCGTAAGATCCATATAAACACTGCATTAATTCGGTACGGCCAGAACCAATTAACCCTGCTATCCCGAGTATTTCTCCATGACGTAATTCGAAACTAACGTCTTCAACCTGAGCTCGATTCGCACCCGATTGTTTGGCCGTAGCATGTTTAACACGCAACACCACATCGCCAATATCATGCTCTTCTCGTGGGAACAACTCGTCTAGTTCGCGCCCAACCATCATGCTAATAATGTCATTTTGCGTCAGTTGTGCCGCTGATTTAGTAGCAATATGATCCCCATCACGAATCACAGTGACCCAATCCGACAGAGCCAACACTTCATCCAATTTGTGTGAAATATAAACACAGGCAATATCTTGCTGTTTTAGCTCACTGACAATATTCAATAAGATATCGATCTCTGTGGTAGTCAAAGACGAGGTTGGCTCATCTAAAATCAGCAGTTTAACGTTCTTATTCAACGCCTTGGCAATTTCAACCAGTTGTTGCTGACCCACCCCCAATTCACCGACAGGCGTATCAGGTAATACATTAAGCTTCACCCGAGCAAGCAACTCGGTCGTGTGACGATGCATTGCTTCGTCATTGAGCCGCGCAAAAGAGCCAAGCTCATTGCCCAAAAAAATATTTTCCATGACGGACAACTCTTTCACCAACGCCAATTCCTGATGAATAATCACAATACCGAGCGCTTCGGTGTCTCGAATGGTCGATGCTTTAACGAGATTGCCCGCAAAAAAAATTTCACCTTCATAGGAGCCGTAAGGCCACACGCCACTCAGCACCTTCATCAGGGTGGATTTGCCAGAACCATTTTCACCACAAATAGACAAGACTTCGCCAGCATCCAATTGAATACTGACACCGTTTAAAGCTCGAACGCCCGAAAAGCTTTTAACAATCCCACGCATATCCAATAGTGGTTGCGTCATGTTGATCCCCCTTGTTACATCTTTTTTTACACACAAAACAGCCGTAAATGGCGCTCAAAAGAGCGCCATTGATAAAAAAGTCAAGGGTTATAAACATCGTTACGAGAATGGAAACCATCGGCAATTACGGTGGCATCTAGGTTATCTTTGGTGACAGCAATAGGAGCAAGTAATACAGCAGCAACGTCTTTTGTACCGTTATTCACTTTCCCATTAGACTGAATATTTTCATTACGCGCCAACTTTACCGCCATCTCAGCACTGGTTGTCGCGAGCTTAGAAATAGGCTTGTACACTGTCATGGTTTGTGTGCCCGACACAATGCGTCGCATAGCGGCTAGATCCGCATCCTGCCCAGAAATGACCACCTTGCCACTCAAGCCTTGTGCCGCCAGCGCTTGAATTGCACCACCAGCCGTTGAATCGTTGGACGCTACTACCGCGTCAATTTTATTGGCATTAGCGGTTAAACCGTTTTCCATAATGTTCAACGCGGCTTCAGCAGACCAACCCATGGCCCATTGATCACCCACTATGTTGATTTTTTTCGCATCGATTGCAGGCTGCAATACGTTCATCTGGCCTTGACGAAACATCTTCGCGTTATTATCCGTAGGCGAACCGCCCATCAAGAAATAATTGCCCGTCGGTTTTAGACCCAACAAGGCTTCCGCTTGCATTTCACCCACACGAATATTGTCAAACGATACGTATAAATCGATGTCGGCAAACTTAATCAAGCGATCATAGGCTAATACTTTTATGCCTTCCGCCTTGGCTTCAGCTAAAACGTTACCTAAGACTTCACCGTTCTCAGGCACGATCACCAGCACATCAACACCACGGGAAATCATATTTTCAATTTGAGAGATCTGCGTGTTTGCATCACCATTGGCAGACTGGGTAAATACTTCTGCGCCCATAGATTCAGCGGCCTGAGTGAATAAATCTCGGTCTTTCTGCCAACGCTCTAAACGCAAATCAGACATCAATAAACCGATTTTTTCACCCGCAGCCACTGCAGGGAGAGACGTTGCTGCGCAAAGCGTTGCCAGCAAACTCATAGAAACGATTTTTTTCATCTTTTCATTCCTTGTTATTTTTATAAAGTGAACGGTCTCCAAATGGAGTAAGAGGAATGTAAATCGATGGTTTACGAAGCGGTATTACCTTTTTTTGTTTGCGTGTGGCGTTTTTTATAAAAGCCCTTTGGATGAGACAAAACAGAAACGTATTCGTGAGCGCGCTAGCCATTCCATACTGACGAAACCTAAGAATGATGTTTTGCTGTCTACTTTCACTCTGTCATTAGCTGTGGACCGGCCCCTTTTTTGCCTAATTCATCGTATGGATTAAGCAATCGACACCTTTCAAGCGAGAGACATCCGCAACCAATGCAATCTGTCATCATGTCTCTTAACTCCGTGAGCTGAGTGATTTTTCGATCAAGCTCGCTTTGCCATCTAGAGCCCAGTTGCTCCCAATCTTCAAGGGTGACTCGGGTGCAATTCGACAGCCCTTCCAATTCGAATAAAATGTCTTCCAACGAAAAGCCTGTGCGTTGTGCTACCTGAATCAGTGACACAACCCGAATGACGTGCTTTGGATACTGTCTATGGTTGGATTTATTTCTTTGGCTTTTGATCAACCCCTTTCTTTCGTAGAAATGCAAAGCTGACACAGAGACACCGGTTCTTTCACTCAACACACCCACCGAAATCCATTCAGGCACACTCTTTTTTTGCATTTGGCGCTTGACCTCAACTTAAGTTTAGGTTTCAGAATAGAGACAAATCAAAGTCATCGCAAGCTCAACACCGAACAAACCAGCAGAGCAAACTTTGAAAAAACACTATTTGCATCTAAAAAGAGAGCTTTAATGAAAATCAATCTATTAGAACCCAGAGTACTTTGTCTACTGCTGATTTCCGCTCTTATTTCTAAGCTGGAATACAGTGACTTTTATTTGGTTGCGGGCGTTTTTACTTTCGTTTTAGCACTGATCAGCGTAATCAGTAGGCTCTCGCAATAATAGGCGAACAAGCATCGCGCAGATAAATGCCATATGCCCTTGCCGTTCATTTATAGATGTATCACTATTTAAAACAGACACATTTGAAAAACACCCTCGCCTTGTAACAACGTCTTCGCGTAAGGACAAAACGCTATCCATGAAAATACTTCGGAAATACACTGGCTGGTTTGTGCTGGGCACTTTGTTTTTTTATCTCTTATCAGTCACTCAAGTTATTTCTGTGTTACTCCCAACCATGCTGGCTTGGTTTGCCAATATCGCTATGTGGCATACCTTAGCAGCCAGCGCAAAACGCCAAGTCACTTGGCTGATGGTGATAGGCGTTGCGGCATTATTGTTTGCGGGCTCAAAAGGCACTTGGATGACCTGGCAGCAAGTTTTTGCGGTTAACTTACCCATGTTGGCAATGTTTGTCGCCGTTTCGTTTTTGGATCTGACCAGTTCGAACGACGAGAAGCGCCCATTACCAAAAGGGGTCAGCGCGATATTCAATACAGCCATTGGCGTACAAGTCTTGGGCGCTGTGATTAATCTTTCGGTGATCATGGTGTTTGCTGACCGCATGAAAGGTGCCATTAAATTAACGCCTATACAGCAGTTTATCCTAACCCGTAACTTTTCAGCGGCGGCGTGGTGGTCGCCCTTCTTTGTTGCTACGGGTGTGGCTCTGATTTATGCGCCCGGTATGCAATGGCAAAAAACACTGATTCCCGGCCTAGCCATGGGGTTAGTAGCCATTATTTTTTCAAGCATTGAAGCCTATCGTCGCACCAAAGGTGATTTTCATGGTTACCCCATTCGTCGTGAAAGCTTATTCATTCCGATGTTTCTAGCTTTATCTGTCATACTCTTCCATTATATTTGGCCGAATATCAGTATATTGGTGCTGATATGTATTCTGGCGCCTGCTGCGACTCTTTTACTCATGCGGACACCATCAAGAAGAGAAAGTTTATCCTATTTTGTAAACCACAAACTGGCTCAAATTGGCAGTCAATTTGCGCTGTTTTTAGCAGCTGGCATCTTCTCTAATGGCATCAGCGCTATTATTTTGAGTTACCCTGAATTTTTTAATTTAGACAATTTCACCTTTAGCCCGCTGCTGTTTTCTTTCACCCTTGCGGTGATGATTATCATGGGGATTATCGGGATACACCCAGTCGTCAGTATTGCTATTGCCAGCCCTATGTTACTGCCATTGCACCCAGATCCGACCCAACTCGGCTTTCTGTTTTTAAGTGCTTGGGCCATTTCAGCAGGCAGCAGTGGCTTAACGGGATTGGGATTACTCATGACCAGCCGTTATCAAATCCCCACTCAAACCATCGTCTCAAACAGTCTTTTTTACGCTGTTTTCATGTGGCTGCTTTGTTCTGTGGTGAATGGGTTGCTGTTATAAGGGTAAACATTTTGTTGCGCTTTGCTCTTTTAGGGCCAGTCTGCAAAGTCTTGTCTCTCATGCTGCGTGTTCTGAATGTCTTTTTGAGCATAATGTTGCTTAAACTGACGAGGTGATAATCCGGTTTCTTTTTTAAAAAAATGACTAAATTGACTAGCGTCGTTGTACCCCAAGCTATTCGCAATCACTTGTATGGAGTCGGATGATTTTTTTAACCTTGCCGTGGCTTCCATTAGCACGCGGTTATTGATGAGCTGCAAAGGAGACTTTTGCAGATTACGCTGACAAATGGCATGCAAACGATCGTAAGTCATGATCAGGGCTTGGCAATAATACGCAACCGTTCTTCTCTGCCTGTATTCCACTTCTACCAACTGGCGAAATTGTTGCAAGACGAGTTCATCGGGTGAATGGGTTAGTCGCATTGAGTCGATATGGCTTAACCGATAAATACCGATTAGTAAAATACGGATAAGAGAACAGATTATACTTCTATCACGTTTTTTCGTTTCTACAATCTCAGTCTGTAATAACCTTAACAGCGGCAAAAACTCGTTTTCTATGTCTTGCTTAGTCGCATGCGTAATGCTGAATTGACGCATGAGTAAATCCAGTTTTGTGCTATCAGCATCGGAATCAATCACCAAAGACATCAAATCATCACGATAGCCTAACAACCAAACCTGGCTACCGGCTGGCACCCATACTTTGGCTTGTTTTTTATGGGGAATACAAAAAATTGACCATTGCTGAACTTGATGAACTTCATCCATCGATACAGAGACCTCGCCACGTTGCACTATGCCCAACAAATTAAACGCCGCAAAGCTGTCATCCCCTGTTCTAAATATTCGTGACTGCAAACCAGGCTGAATCGATTCAAACCGTACCATTGAACCAATAACATTGGTCACCATACATCTACTCCCGCCATGACTTCACTCAATTAAATCGGCCTTTAACCAGAAATAAACAAGAATAAGACAGAAATTGACATTTTTATAGTCATAATACCTGTTAGTCTTTTAAGAATGACTCATCGACCTAAAATCTAATAATAACGGCAAGGGTAAAAAATTGAGCATTCCATGCGACAAACTAGAGCAGACCACCATTCCTAACGTGAATTTATTCATAGATGGTCACTCGACTCCAGCTGCGGCAGGCGGTTATTTTGATCGACTAGATCCAAGCACCAATCTGGTTGCGTCCCGTGCGGCTTGCGGCCGACGCGAAGATGCTGAGCAGATGGCTTCCATTGCGGCCGCTCGTTTTTCTATGTGGTCTTCTACCGATATTAACGAACGCGTAAAGATTCTGCGTCGCGCAAAAAAACACCTACCCAATTATAGAGATCGTTTTGCTCAATTAATGTTAAGCGAAATTGGTGCCATCAACGAATGGGTAGATTTCAATATTAGAGTCGCGGCCGACGCCATTGAAGCAGCAGTCGAATTGGCACTGCGATACGCCCAAAAAAATAGCATAAGTAAGACACAGACTTCGTACATTGTACGCCAGCCCGTGGGAGTTTGCCTTGCCATTGCGCCATGGAATGCTCCTATTGTATTAGCCATGCGTGCCGTCGTGTTTCCACTGGCGTTTGGAAACTGTGTTATTTTAAAAGCCTCTGAACTGTCCCCTGCCACACATTCACTTATTGCCGATGTGCTTCATGAAGCGGGCTTACCAAGTGGCGTACTGGGTGTCATGACCAACGCGCCAGAACATTCAGAAGAAGTCATTGCAAGCCTGATCGCCCACCCATCAGTCAGACGTGTCAATTTTACGGGTTCGACACGCATCGGAAAAATCATTGCAGGTATGGCTGCCCAGCATCTAAAACGCTGTCTTTTAGAACTGGGTGGAAAATCGCCCTTTATTGTTTTAAAAGACGCTAACCTTCAATTAGCGGCACAAGAGGCGGTGTATGGTGCGTTCTTAAATCAAGGGCAAATTTGCATGGCAACGGATCGAATTATTGTTGAGCAACCAGTGGCCGACGCCTTCATCAGTATTATAAAGGGCCTGATCGAAAACTTAATCGCAGGAGATCCGCGTCGTGATGGCGTTAAACTGGGTCCTGTCGCCAGCCCTTCCATCGCCTCTCGCTTATCCTCTCTTATTGAAGATGCGGTGGACAAAGGCGCCACACTGATCACTGGCACATCTCGGCGCGGCCAATTTATTGACGCAACCTTATTAGATAACATCACTCCAATGATGCGTATTTATTCCGAAGAATGCTTTGGCCCAATCGCTGGTATTTATCGCGTAGAGTCAGCCGAAGAAGCCATTACGGTCGCTAACAATTGTGAATACGGTTTAGCTGCGGCCATTTTCACCCAAGATTTAACATTGGCCAAAAAGGTGGCAAACCGACTTGAATCAGGTATGTGCCATATCAATTCAGCCACTCTTAAAGACGATCCAACTATGCCGTTTGGTGGCCTTAAATCCAGCGGATATGGCCGTTTTGGCGGCGATGCCTGTGTTGATGAATTCACCGAAGTGCGTTGGATTACTATTGAAGATAATTGATAAATAAAAACGACATTAATAATAAGAGGAAAACATAATGACGGTATTATTAAGCATTGGCGGACACGATCAAAACGCCAGCAATCACAAAAACTACTCTCGGATAGACCCCGTCACCGGAGAAGTAGCATCCGTATCCGCTGCGGCCACTCTAGAAGATATAACATCCGCTGCCAAGGCCGCCCAAAGCGCGTTTCCAGCTTGGGCACAAACAGGCCCTGCTGAGCGCCGTAATTTACTAAACAAAGCAGCAGATGTCATGGAAGCCAAACAACAAGATTTCATCGCGGCCATGATTGCTGAAACAGGTGCAACGGGCCCTTGGGCGGGCTTTAACGTGATGCTTGCGGCAGGACACATTCGAGAAGCAGCAGCCTTAACAACTCAAATTGCTGGGGAAGTGATCCCATCAAACAAGCCTGGCACCTTAGCCATGTCTATTAACAAGCCCAAAGGTGTCTGTTTAGGCATTGCGCCTTGGAACGCGCCAATCATTTTAGGTGCTCGCGCTATTGCAGCACCACTGGCTTGTGGTAATACCGTGATCCTAAAAAGTTCAGAGTTCTGCCCACTGACTCACCGTTTGATCATTGATTGTTTTCTTGAAGCTGGCTTTCCCAACGGTGTGGTCAATTTCATTACTAATGATCCAAGCGATGCACCTGTTGTTGTCAAAGCGTTAATCGAAGCACCAGAAGTTCGCCATGTGAACTTCACTGGATCGAGCGCTGTGGGTAGAATCATAGGTCGAATCGCTGGTGAGAATTTAAAACCCGCTTTGCTGGAATTAGGTGGTAAGGCACCGCTTGTTGTCCTATCCGATGCCGACATTGATGGTGCCGTAAACGCTGCGATATTTGGTGCATTCATGAACCAAGGACAAATTTGCATGTCGACAGAACGGGTCATTGTTGATGCCAGTATTGCTGATAGCTTTGTTGAAAAAATGGTTGCCAAAGCTTCTAAGCTACCTTGGGGAAATCCCCGTGACAATGTGGTGTTGGGAGCATTAGTCAACCCGCAAGTCTCTGAAAAAATGCACGAACTAATCAAAGATGCTGTCAGCAAAGGGGCAACGCTCGCTTGTGGCGGTGACAATAACGGCGCCCTCTTTTCAGCAACGCTCTTAGATGGTGTCACCAGTGATATGCGTATTTACAAAGAAGAAAGCTTTGGTCCGGTGAAATCGATTATTCGTGTTCATGGGGATGAGGAAGCCATTCGTGTTGCCAATGACAGCGAATATGGCTTATCAGCAGCGGTATTTTCGCAAGATATTAACCGTGCCCTTGCCTGTGCTAATGCCATAAAAAGCGGCATCTGTCATATCAATGGACCAACTGTAGCCGATGAACCACAAATGCCCTTTGGTGGCGTTGGCGACTCTGGTTATGGACGCTTTGGAGGCAAAGCTGGTATCGCCGAATTTACAGATTTGCGCTGGATCACCATAGAAGATCCGAGCCAACACTACCCGTTTTAAAGACTCTATTCTTTGGACAGTAAGCACACATGCTTACTGTCCAATTTAATAATCAATATGAAAACAGTACCAGAGGCCAAAAACAAAGCTCAAGCAAGACAAGAGACACAGCGTATTACAACCTATCAAATCGATAAGAAGTTGGCTCAATAATAGGCTCCATGTTTGAAATTAGATCGGCCCCTAATTGTCCAGCTGCGGGACCGGTGCCAAACCTATGGCCTGAAAAAACCATTGCGACAGTCAGACCCGGCATGGAGAACGTATCATCTGTTCTATTCGAGCCAAATTTCCAAGAGCAAACAACACCGCAAGCTTGTTGTCATTTTTAGACAGTCCTTCGTAGACCATTTTTTTGAACCCTAACTGACATTTCAACCATCTAAATTGGGGCTCGACTTTTGCTCTATTACTGACTTTTACATCCTCTGCGTTAATTGGCTTTTTGTTTATTCTAGGGGGCTTCTTCCATTCTCGTACTTTGCTTGGCATCTCTGCAACCACTCAAACTTTTTATCTTTGTTTTCTTCACGCTTTTCGACACCACGGTCATCTGAGTGCCAATACAAATGACTCTTCACCGTACATGAGCTAGGTGAGCTGGTTAAAATCATGCTCATTGGCACATATGATCGTAAAGCTGTGAACCAGACTGCGTTTCGCATCCACGCCAATATGTGTTTTGAGCCCAAAGAACCATTGATTGCCTTTCTTAGTTTGATGCATTTCAGGATCTCGTGACTTGGCTTTATTTTTTAGTTGAGCTAGCAGCTTCGATAGTCGTCGCATCAACAATGGTGCCTTCCTTAAAGTAAATTCTTGAATCAAACAGCCATCTGTCCACTTTTTTAAAGAGCTTGCATCCAAACTTATGCTTCTCAAGCAAATGGCGAAAATTCATGATCGTTGTGTGGTAAGGAATCACACCGTCTAGAGATGGTCCTGTAAACAGGCGCATTGAGGTGATCTCATACAGAGCATCTTCCATAGAGGGGTCACTCATGTTGTACTAGTTCTGCATAAAATGAATACGTCGCATGTTAGCAAGCAGATACGGACTTCGGCCATTACCGACTTTTGGATAAAAAGGCTCTATCAGAGCTTCAAGCTGCTACCAAGGAATCAGTTCATTCATGTGCCCCAGAAAAAGTTCTTTACGTTTTTTTTCGGCGTTTGCTGGTGAATTCGGTATCGGCGAAGGAAAGCTGGTTCATGATCAGTAGGCGTCATAGTTGTCTTAAGTCGGCGAGATTATCTCATGTTACCGACTTAATCGCATGTTCCCTACTTAACTAATAGCCAATAATATTTTTACGTATTTCTAAAACTCCTTTTTAGAAATGCGGCCAACACTTAATGTATGGTAAACGATGGAAAATCTACACCCTAATTACTTCAGGCAATAAGATACGAACAATGATCTACCTAATAGCCGCCGCATTAAGACTAAATTAATATCCATCAACCCAATCAGGAAGAATGACGTTATTTTTGGCAACATACTCCTTCCAATAGATTTTCATTTCTGCAAGCACTTCAGGATATTTTTCTGATAAATCATGCTTTTCAGCAAGATCACTTGACAGATCATATAACTGTTCCTCACCAGTCCCCCAAGGAGTTGGCATTAGAACGAGCTTCCAATCTCCTTTGCGTACGAAATATTTACCAAATAACTCTCCACCTGCGATACGATCATCCTCCCCTGTCGTCCTACCAGTTAAAACAGGTAAGAAAGATTGACCTGATATCTCTTCTACTTTTTTCCCCTTGTACGACCCCTTAGGTGCAGATACATTAGCAAATTCTAAAATCGTTGGTGCTATATCAACGACGTTAGCATAAGAGTCAATAATACGGCCTTCACCATTAACATTAGGCATCTTCACAATAGCAACCGAGCGAGTTCCCCCTTCCGTTGGAAATCCTTTATGCATACGAAATGCTGGTGATGAAGCCCAAGCCCAATTAGGCCCTAAAAATGTATAAGAACCTAAACGACCCATTTGCTCATAACTAAAGTCATTCGTACTGTCAATCACGTGGCGGATATCAGGGTACAATTCACTTGAGAATACTTCATCTATATCATGTCCCTCCGGGCCATTATCCGATATAAAAACAATTAGAGTATTTGAATACTGCCCACTGTCTTTTAAATACTCGATAACTTTACCAGTATAAACATCCATTTCATCCACCATAGCAGCGTAAACTTCCATAGCCTTACTCTCAGTTTTGCGCTGTTCTGAGGTTAAATTCTCCCAGGGTGTTCCTTTTGGAGGGCGTTCAGCACCTTCTGCACCTTTAGGCAAAATCCCAAGCTCTTTCTGTGAGGCTAAACGTTGCTTATACAGCACATCATAGCCTGCATCATACACACCTTTATATTTTGCTATTGCCGCATCCGGCGCCTGTAACGGCCAATGCGGCGCAGTAAAGTTCAACATGGCAAAAAATGGCTGCTCAGAACTTTGCTTTTCTTTTAAATAAGAAATCAATTTATCGGAATAATATTGAGAGGAATATTGAAAAGATTCTGGTAGTTTTTTGATCATAACCCCATCATCCGTATAGGGCGCTTTCACTTCTGGGGTTGGGGCATAAGCTGGCTTCATATCACTGAAATGACTTGCTCCACCAGATAGAAGGGCAAAACTGTTATCAAAGCCACGAGTTTGTGGGTTACTGTCTTTAGACATGCCCAGATGCCATTTTCCAGTATAGTAGGTACGATAGCCTGAATCTTTCAGTATTTCTGCAACCGTAACCACTTTACTATTAATATGTCCTTCGTAACCAGGTTCGCCTTTTTGATTTGGTGCTAGTAACTCAGCCATATTACCTAAACCTGCAATATGAGGGTCAACACCCGTTATCAATGCGGCTCGGGTAGGTGAACAAGCAGGAGCCGTATGAAAATTCGTAAGTCTTACACCTGATTCAGCTAATGAGTCTAAATTAGGTGTTTTAATTTCACCACCAAAACTACCAAGATCGGAATAACCCAAGTCATCAGCTACCACCAACAATATATTTGGCTTCTGCGGTACTGTTGCAGCTGATGCCATAATGCTGGATGTTGCCAACAAAACGACAGATGCTATATATTTCTTTCTTAAATTCATCAACCTTGCCTCCAATTTAAACAATAAAAATACGCATTTATCACAAAATCAGCATATATTTTTATATAGTATTGGACAAACAGACATTTCACAGAGTGAAATTTACTTTAGCATTAAAGATCCTGAATAGACTTGAAGAGCTTTAGATATATTGTCAGCACTATTTTTTAGCATATTGAATTTCTTCAACCTTAATAATTCATCATTATGAACATTTAGATAAACCAAATTAATACAAGCAACCACTTTATCATGGAGAGTAATAGGCACTGCAATTGATTCAGAAATTTCCGACTCATGGTCATCTATACCAGCATTATAAAGAGGTTCACGGACAGCATAACCATTCAATTGAACATGAGATAAAATTTTCTTAATACTGGCTTCGTTGTACTTGATTCCAATATCACTTTTAAATTTCCCACCAAAATAGGAAAGCACGTTATCTAAAGAAAGAGAGTCTATCGCTGCTAAATAAGCACGCCCTATTGCTGAATCGAAAAGATTAACATGTAAACCCAATATGCCTTTATGCTCAATACAATCACTTAATCGTCTAGTACTCTCTATTATCTCCATGCATTGTCCATCAAATACAGCCAAATCTGATGGACAGCCCGTTTTTTGAAATATTCTATGCATTTCAGGAGCCGCTAATTGAGCCAAAATACCATTTTTAGACAAACTTTCTCCAATTCCAACCAACTTATAACCCAAACAGTAACAGCCATCATTGATTCGTCTATAAACCCAATTACGTGACAACAAAGTATTTATTAAGCGTTTAATGGTTGCTTTATCAAGTTTTGTACGAATGGCTATTTGATGCAAGGTAACGGGCTCAGAAGCATTGGATATGTACTCAATTAATGTAACAGCCCGGGCTACAGATCTATTTTCTAATTCCATACTACTTATCACCCTATTTTATTTAAACACAGTTATTCATACTTAGTATCAAGTAGATCAATATCATCCAACAACTCGATAAAGTAGGTTATGTATCATTTTAATAGAAGAGAAAACTTATAAAGACTTAACGATAAAATGTATTCTTTATTTCATATCTTATTTTTTTTATTGGAACCTGTTTCCCCAGAAGATCAATTATTCGAGACATTTTTGGCACGACATGCGTAAAATGTGATTTGAAACCATCGCACAAATAGTTCCTATTTGACACACCATCACTTGATTCTTCAAACCTATGTTTAGGGCAACCACCATGGCAGACCGAACGGACTTCACACTGATAACAATCACGACTAATGTTTAATAACTTATCTTGGCCGAACTGAAGGTTTTGCGGCAAATTAACTAAATCAATTAATGATTTTTCACTTATATTGCCGAGTTTATGATCCGAATAAACATAGTGATCACAAGAATATACATCCCCATTAGATTCCATAGCCAAACTATTGCCGCAAGTTTCACTAAACACACACGAACCAGATCGTCCTGTTAATTGGCTCATAGTTTGTTCAAAATTCATCACAAACACGTTGCCTAAATCGCTATGAACCCAGTAATCAAAAATTGTATTAAGAAATTTACCGTAGGCTTTGGCTGGAACAGACCACTTAGCGAGGTTTGCTTCACCCTCAAAAGTGGGTTGAATAAGCATTAAACCATCTTTATCTGGGACGATAGCCTCCCGCTCAACTAACGGGATAAATTGCATATATTGGCTACCAATACGCTTCAAAAAGGCATACACATTAAGTGGTCGTTTTACATTTTCTGCATTAATTACTGTTAGTGTATTAAAATCTACGCGGTGTTTTTTAAGTAGCTCAATCCCTCTAAGGGTATCATCAAAAGTACTTTTACCTTTTCGAGACAAGCGATAAGTATCATTACTTATGCGGTCACCATCAATCGAAACACCTATTAAAAACTGGTTCTCTTTTAAAAAAGCAGCCCATTCATCATCAAGTAGAGTGCCATTGGTTTGCAAAGAGTTGGAAATGGTCTTATAGCCTTGATATTGTTTTTGAAAATCAACAACTTGTCGGAAAAAATCTATCCCTAAAAGCGTAGGCTCCCCTCCTTGCCAAATGAAATCAATCGTGTCAGATTGCTGAGATTGAATGTGATCACGTATATAATGTTCCAACGTAGATCCACTCATACGCCATTGTTTTTTTCTATTTGGATAAAGGTTTTCTTTTTCTAAATAAAAACAATAAGTACAATCTATATTACAAACTGAACTACTCGGTTTAGCCATTACACTAAATGCATCGATTCGATCCATGTAAGATCCTTTATAGTCATTTCATTTTTTAAAATTAACCAAGTTCCATTTAAAGACGATCAAATCGATAAGGAGCTGGATCAATAATAGGCTCTACCTTTGCAATTAGATCGGCCGCTAATTGCCCTGCGGCTGGGCCGGTACCAAAGCCATGTCCAGAGAACCCAGTAGCTACGGTCAAACCAGGAATAGATTTAACATGATCTATTACTGGGTTAGAGTCCGGTGTCACATCAATGATTCCCGCCCATGCTTCCGCAATTTCAGCTTTCTCGAAAATTGGCCAAGCCTGTCTAAGGTTGTTTAAAGCCTGTTGATTCAAATCGGGATTGTATTGCGGATCATTCGTTCTGACTTTTTCGAACGGTGTATAACTCTTTTTATTCCAACGACGCGCTAATCCTAGGTCTTTAAAGAAGTAACTTCCCATCGAAATATTTAAAAAACTCCGTTGAGTACGAAGTTGATCCAAATATTTATGACCAATAAGTAAGTGATCAAAAGTAATTGGCGCATCTAACTTGCCACGTTGCGTGATGATATAGCCGCCATCTTGATGTTTACGAAAAGAAAAATCTGGCCCACCAACCGCAATATTGGTTGGACCTTCAATAGGTTTCGTTCGCAAAACTGAACAAATTAACGGCAAGGTTGGAAACGAAATGCCTAGATTTCCCAAGAAACGTCGTGACCAAGCACCACCCGCTAGCAAAACTTGTTCGCAGCGAATTTCGCCTTTTTCAGTAACGACTCCGCTGATTTTTCCACCTTCGGTCGACAAAGTTCTCACGGCACACTGCTGAACGATAACAGCACCCTTTGCAATTGCCGCGTCAGCGATGGCGGTGGCAGCAATAGCGGGTTCAGCATTACCATCGGAAGGCGTATAAATCCCCCCCAACCACTTGCCTTTTCCGCCAGGCACTAACTCATCAATCTCTTCGGGCGTTACTATTCTTGAATCCAAAGAGAGTGATTCCACAGACTTCAACCAGTCTTTATACATAGTAAGCTGGGCTGCTGTTTTCGCTAGAAACATAATACCAGCTTGTTTATAACCGACATCGCATCCGACTCGGTCTGGCATTTCAGCCCAAAGTTTATCTGCGGCTTGCGCCAAAGGAACGTCATGTAAATGACGGTTAGTTTTGCGAATCCAACCTAAATTTCGGGAAGACTGTTCACCAGCAATATGCCCTTTTTCCAAGAGCACCACGGAAATATTTCGCTCCGCCAAAGCCAAAGCGGCCGTCAAACCAACAATGCCACCTCCTATAATAACAACGCTTGCTGAGTCCGGAAGCCGATCTTGGGTCTCAACCTTTTTGAGTGTTTTCGTCATGATTTTTTTCCCAAAGGATTAGGGAAGTGTCGTTTTTCTTTCTTCTTCCCTAATACCAATTTATTAACCGATTGTGATTTTTTCAACATTGGCTGCAGACGCACCACGATACGCCGTGACTTCAATCTCCACTTTGTAAACCGTGGATCCCAATGGCGGGCAAGTTGCTGTCGTTGCAGGATCAATACCTTTGAATTTGGTGCCAATAAAACCCATCACGTCATGAATATGAGCTGGGTCTTGGATAAAAACACGCGACATCACTACATCAGCTAAAGTAGCGCCCACTGAAGCCAATGCGCGTTCGATGTTATTAAAAACTTGTTCTGTCTGCTCAATCACATCCTCTGGTATTTCTTGTGTTTCAGGATTACGACCAGCGGTATTGGAAACATAAATCCAATTATCTACGGCGACCAAACGTGAGTAACTTGCCATCTCTTCGAATTTTGAACCGGTTTTGACTTTTACAATTTTTGTCATGGAATTTACCTAATCTAAAATACATCTTGTTTTAAAATCAGGGCATCTGGCAGGGATAAATTGCTTACCACATGCCCTGAGAAATATCGTGGGACTTAACGCAATACCGGCACATCCCATAAGTTAAGTGATACCCCAATGCCTTTTTCAATTGCATTGCGATACACCACAGTTGCCCAAGCCACGTCTTCTACCGGCATCCCCCCAACAGATAAAACAATAATCTCTTCGTCATTCTGACGAGCCGGAGAATCGCCATAGACAATCTTGCCAAGATCTTCAATGTCATCATGCGTCAGCTTGCCTTCCGCAATCATGTCCATACAGCGCACACCTACCAGCGGAATAACATGATGAGCAGGTTTCGGTACTTCCTCGTACCACGCCTCATACAAACCGGTGTTATCAAGAACTTTACGGACGTCTTTTTGTTCCATACCATCATCTAAACTACAGCTCGCTGGCATCGCTAAAAAAGCTCCTGGCTTAACCCATTCACGTTTAACAATTGGGTACGTTAACGGATCCCCGACTTCACCGGAATTACAATAAGTAACAAGATCTGAATCACGAACCACCGCTTCAACACTATCCACCACTTGAATCGTTGTAACCTGCGGGAAGGTTTCTTTAACCCAATTAATAAAGCTGTCTAAGTTTTTTTGTCCACGGCCTTTTACTTTAATCGTATCAACTTGAGGACACGCGGCGATAAAAGCCGCCACTGTGGTCTTCCCCATAACACCAGGACCCAGTAAGCCAATAACTTTTGAATCTTTACGGGCCAAATAACGCGCTCCCACCCCCGGAATGGCACCGGTTCGGTAAGCAGACAGCAAATTAGCTGACATATAAGCCAAAGGCGCTCCGGTATCGATATCATTCAAAATCATCATCAAGATAGAGCGAGGTAAACCTTTCTCTCGATTGGCGATATTTGACCCATACCACTTAACACCAGAGGTTTGAAAATTTCCGCCAAGATAAGCTGGCATCGCCATTAAACGACGATCAGCCGTTGGTTTTGGCATAGTAGGAAAAGGGGACTCATCAGGAAACGTAATCATGGCACCGTGAGAATCATTATTAGGGCCTGCCATACGGTAATCGCCTGTATACAAAAGCCCAAACATCTCTTCCATGGTATCCACACAACTCGGCATATCCGTTACACCAGCTTTAATCATGTCTGGTTCAGAAAGATAAATAAAATCGATTTTAGTACTCTCGCTCATGATGCTGCCTATTCTATAAATGGTTTATATTTTTTATATTTATAATGACGTCTTCGAATAATAAATAGATCGAGTGATTAAGCTAAATAAATGCGTACATTTATCACCACAATATTAAAATTACATCACACGACAGAATTTATTATTAATATGGCTCCAACACCCTTTTAAATAAAACTATTACCTAGCATTATCTATATTGGGTAATTTAAACGCCCTCTCCCGAAAGAAGATAAAACGAAACATTTTTTATCGTATCTACAAAAAAACACCGTTTATATATCCCCTTAGGGACATTTGAGTCGATTTCACGAGCACCCACGACGCTCTCTAGAATGACGATACGCTCCACAGCAAAAAATGGCTGATCGACGATTCGAAGCAGCCATTAAGAGCGGTTTTTTTGAAATTACAAACGGCTTTTACCGTAAACAAAGGTACCGTTTTCAACCGAAGCTTGTGGTCCAGGAACTGCATCACCTGTTTGTGGTGAAACAGGAAAAATAGCATTAATTTGTCCCGTACCAGAGCTACCAAAATACGGGGTAACTACTTCGACTTTTTGATCGTAATCAGACCAACCTAATGCACCAAGCAGCATGGCCGTATCATGCATAAAGCCTTCACCATGACCTTTCGCTGCGTACTCAGGAAGCATGTCGCAAAATGTTTTCCACTCTGCGTTTTCCCACATCTCAACCACGCGATGATCCAATGTTTCAAGAAATGGACTCCACACTTTTGTCGAGAAATTTGGCGCCTGACCATTTTGTGCAAAGCGATGGGATAAAGACCCACTCGCTAAAATAGCCACAGTACCATCGTAGTGCTTTTCAATTGCCTCACGAATGGCCCAACCTAAACGAGCTGAGTCATTCAGATAATGAACCGTTAACAACGCAGACACCGAAATACACTTAAAATGCTGATCCGAGTTCATATAACGCATGGGAACTAATGCGCCGTATTCTGGCGCTAACGTAGTGGCATCGTGCGCCATGGTTTCCACGCCCTGCTCATTGCACACCTGCGCAATAATTCGTCCCAACTCTGGGTTCCCATCAAGGCTGTATGGCATATTATTTATAAAATGCGGCAGCTCGTTACTGGTATAAACCCCTTCCCAGTGTGGCGCACAGTTAATGTGGTAATTTGCGTTCACCAACCAATGAGTATCAAACACCACAATGGTATCAACACCCAGTTCGCGACAGCGTTTCGATATTTCCAGATGGCCATCTATCGCTGCCTGACGAAAACCTTTTTGAGGGCCATCCAGCTCAGAAAGATACATAGAAGGTACGTGTGTTATTTTTGCAGCTAGAGCGAGCTTACCCATACAAAATCTCCGAAATAATAGTTATCTATATAATAATTCTGGTAAGAAAAGAGCAACGGATGAAAAGAACACAATTAAAGCCAGCCGAACCATATCCGCACACCAAAATGGCGTAATGCCTTTAAAGATAGTTCCAGCTTTTACATCTTTCAGCACAGCACTCAATACAAATACATTCATCCCCACTGGCGGCGTAATGAGACTAATCTCAGTCACCACAACCACCACGATACCAAACCAGACCAAATCAAAACCAAGGCTCTGTACCAAGGGATAAAAAATAGGAACCGTCAAAAGAATCATAGAGAGACTTTCAAACACCATTCCTAGCACAAGATAAATAGCGATAATGATTAAAATGACACCAAAGGCCGACAGATTAAAGCTTTGAACAAAAGCCAATAATTCTGCGGGCAAACCGGCAATGGTAATAAAGTCAGAAAATATTAAGGCGCCAATTAATACCGAAAACAACATCGCCGTAGTTCTACCCGTATCAATCAAGGCATGAAAAACAGTTTCGACTGTCAGTGATTTACGCATTAAGGCAATTAAGAAAGCACCACCAGCGCCGACCCCAGCCGCTTCTGAAGGAGTGAAAACACCAAGGTAAATGCCTCCCATAACAATCAGGAATAAAGCCAAAACACCCCAGACATTTTTAAGCGCCACCATGCGTTCTGCAAAATTCGCCCGCTCTGCGCTTGGCCCTTTTTCAGGATGACGCCAAACAACGTATCTGACCGCAACCAAATACAACAGAATGCCCAACAAGCCAGGAAGAAAACCAGCGGCAAACAGCTCGCGGATACTGGTCTCAGTCAATAACCCATACATCAACAGAATAACACTAGGTGGAATCAAAATACCGAGTGTCGATCCCGCCGCGATAGAAGCACTGGCTAAACCATCACTGTAACCATATTTCCTCATCGGTGGCATGGCGACTTTCGCCATGGTCGCAGAGGTTGCCAAACTCGATCCACAAATCGCCGAGAAACCACCACAGGCCACAATGGTTGCCATGGCTAAGCCACCTTTTCTATGTCCCATAAAGGCATTGGAAGCTTTGTAGAGTTCCCCCGACAAGTTGGCTTTGGTAACAAAGTTCCCCATCAAAATGAACAGAGGTATCACCGACAAACCGTACTCTTGCGAGGTATCGATAATGCGATTGGCGGCCAGAGACAAAGGCCCAGTCCAGCGGAAATCCAATACATTATCAAAACTCAAACCTTGCAGATAACCGAATCCAACAATACCAACCGTGCCCATAGCAAAGGCAATCGGCATTCTAAAAATTAGAATCAATACCAAGAGAATGGCAAAACCAAAAGCAGAAACTATCATTCAGACACCTCCACTCTTGCCAGCAAGCTATGAAAAGCCTTAAGCACAAGAATAATGCCAGTTACCAACATCATGATGGCAATAAACTGGATAAAATAAGCCACTGGGATGTGTAAAAATTCAGTCTCAACACCGCGGCGTAATGACCTTGCCGCCTGAAACCAAATTCGCTCTGACAAAAAGAAAAAGCCGGCCGCAATCCCTAAATTAATCACCAAACCACTTACTTTCATAAACATGGCGGGCAATACACGATCTAGAATATCGACCACCACATGAGCACTGGTCAAAGTCACGATAGGCAACTGACAAAATACCACAATACAAAGCGCCAGCTCGGTCAGCTCAGTGGTGCCATTGACAGAATTATTGAAAGCATAGCGACCAATCACGTCAGAACAAGTCAATAACATCAAGGCCAATAACACCAATGACGACACCATTTCGAGAACAAAGGCTAGCCACTTAGCTAGCCCAAATTCTCCATGATGTTTATTAACCATCGCAGATAACCACATTGTTATTCTCCATGCTTATCTGCGTACTGGTGGGCGGTATCGCGAAGAAATGTCAGCACTTTTTTACCGTCATAAGCTTTGTCATCGGCGGCTTTAATCCAACTGGCACTGGCATCAGACAAGGTCGCTTCAACTTCTTTAACAAGCGCATCATTCGGAGACAAAATGGTGACTGTAACCCCATTTTCACGTGCCGATTCGATCCCCGCAGCATCACTTTCATCCCACGCTTTACCCGCTAAAATAGATAACACTTCACCAGAGGCGTCATTAATCGCTTTTTGATCATCCTTATCTAGGTCTTCAAAAACATCGGGGTTCATGAACATAGAGAAACTCCCCATGTAAAGGCCATCAGGGAAAATGGTCAAATATTTAGTGACTTCGGAAAGACGCAAGACTTTCTGCTCTACCGCAGGTAAAAATGCCCCATCAATAACCCCTTGCTGCATCATTTCATAGACTTTTGGTGCGGGAGCCCCCACGGTTGTCACGTGAAATTTCTCCGCAATAATGCTTTGTACACCGCCGCCAATGCGGATCTTTTTATCTTTAAGATCCGCAAGAGAATTAACTGGGAAATTGGAATGGATTTGGCCTGGGCCGTGGGTAAATAACGCCAGTAGTTTTAAGCCATCGAATTCGTGAGAGTCAGAAAAAAACTTTTCGTAAGTTGTCCACAAAGCATAAGACGCGGCTTCTGCGTTCGTCCCCAGTCCTGGTTGTTCCACCACTTGCGGCAACTCAAAGCGACCAGGCACATAACCATGGTAACTGTAGCTAGCATCGACAATGCCATCTTCTACCAGATTCCACATGGTTTTAGGGTGACCCAAACCATAAACGATCTCGACATTGATTCGCCCATCAGTGGCCTCAGAAATGGCTTTTCCCCAAGCAGGAATAACAACTTGGTTCATAGGATTGGTCGGCGGCAGCCAACTTGCAACGCGGATGGTTTCTGCAAATGTCATACTAGACAAAGTGGTTGCTACAGCAATAGAAAAAATCTTTTTAAGACTCATCACGATTACCCTCTATTTATAATTATTTGAAATCGTTATTTACTCAGTTACGCTCTACTTAAAGAGCGCGTGAATATTGTTCTTATTAAATTTAAGAACAGGATCCAGTTCCGTCAGCTCAAAAGAAATCTGGCAATAACTGTTATCTGTGATCGGTTTCATCCATTCGCAGAAAATAGCAAAAACCTTTTCCGCCACTTCTTGGCGAATTTCCATGCTACGTCCATGACCTATTTTTAAATTTAAATTAATCAAGGCGAAGTCCTCACGGCCATCCGCGACACGAAAATGGTCACAACAAATAGCTCGACTACGCACACCACCAAGAGGAAAGTGTCCGGTAGACACTATGTATTCATGCAGGGCTTTAAACACTGGCTGAAAATCTAAACGACCTTCAAGATTGGCAGAATATTCAAAAACAAAATGTGGCATAAGAATGCTCCGACAAACGCGAGGGCATGACGCCCTCGCCAAGATTTAAACTAAACGCCCCATTTAGGGATATGATGAGAGCCCATGCTGATACAGACATTCTTTGGCTCACAGAACACTTCAAAGCTGTAATCACCACCTTCACGGCCAGTACCAGATGCTTTCGTGCCACCGAATGGGGTACGAAGATCACGTACGTTTTGTGAGTTAACAAACATCATGCCGGCATCGACTTTTTGCGCAATACGATGAACTTTGCCAACATCTTGAGTCCATAAGTAAGACGCCAAGCCATATTCATTGTCATTGGCCATAGCAACCACATCAGCTTCGTCTTCAAAAGGAATCAACACGGCTACGGGACCAAAAATTTCTTCACGTGCGATACGCATATCATTGGTCACATCGCGGAATACGGTTGGGCGGACAAAATGACCACCTTTCAGATGATCTGGTAACTCATCCACTGGCTTATCTGGGCCACCCGCGATCAATGTCGCGCCCTCTTCCATACCAATACGAATGTAGCCAGTCACTTTGTCGAAGTGTTGTTGACTGATCAAAGAACCTACTTGGGTATTCAAATCTGTCGGATCGCCAACCCTGATTTTGCTAGCGCGCTCAGCAAATTCCGTCGCGAACTTATCGTAAATACCTTTTTGTACGAAAATACGAGAACCCGCAGTGCAACGCTCGCCATTGATCGAGAAAATACCAAATACCGCAGCGTCCATAGCACGTTCATAGTCACAATCCTCAAAGATCATTACTGGCGATTTACCGCCCAACTCCATAGAGAATTTTTTCAGGCCTGCATTGGCAATGATATGTTTGCCTGTTGAAGTTCCACCCGTAAAAGAAATAGCATCTACATCACCATTGGTAATGATGGCGTTACCGGTAGTCGCACCAAAACCATGTACGATGTTAAACACACCCGGTGGTACGCCTGCTTCAATCGTTAAGCGACCTAAAAAATCAGTCGTTAGCGGAGACAATTCAGACTGCTTCATCACTACGGTATTACCCAAAGCTAACGCAGGTGCTGTTTTCCATGTTCCCGTCATGAAAGGTACGTTCCACGGAGAAATTAACGCACACACACCTGTTGGTTGATACAAGGTGTAGTTCAACATTTGGTCATCAACTGGGTAGGTATGACCATTCATCTGCTTCGCTTTTTCGGCAAAAAAATAGAAATTATTGGAAGAACGTGGAATCAGTGCATTCAATGTTTGGTAAAGAGGCAATCCCGTATCTGCCGTTTCAAGACGCGCTATTTCTTCAACATTCTCAGCGATTAAGTCGCCCAGTTTTTCAATGATTTTTGAGCGTTTAGCAATTGGCATAGCAGCCCATGCGGGAAATGCGTCTTTTGCAGCTTGAACCGCTTCAGCAACTTGTTCTGGTGACGCATGAGCGACTTCCGCCAACACTTCACCAGTGGCCGGATTAAAAGTTTGAAAGGTCTCTTTGCTCTCAACCCATTTACCGTTTATCAAGTTCTTAATCATTTTTTACTCTCCTGAAAAGGAACCGAACGAGAATGCCTCGATATCGATTTAGTTAACATGTTAAATAAATTAAACTTAACATGTGTAGTATGTCAAGCACGGTTATCAATAATGAAATGCATTTAATTAAAAAATCAAAATATGGTGAAGAATGGAATATTTATTGCATAAATTGACATTTGACACAGATGTGAAATTATCTTTCTGTGCCCTATCAAATAACTGACAATAAACGGGAGCGCATAACATGCTAAATTCAAGCCTTTATGACACTTTACCTTCTCTTATCAATGGCATTGGTCAACGCCACTTCTATGATCAAATAGCCTATTCAATCAAAGCGCTAGACCCCATATCTAACATCAGAATTGTTAGCTATTCGAAAACAAATCATCCTGTTTTTTTAAGTGGAAACGAAATGTCAGAAATTGATGAGGTGTATTGCGAATCGGCGTACTTACTCGATCCAGTCTATGACATGATTTGTAGTAACCAAGATCAAATAGAGCTTTTTACGTTAGATAGCCTAGTCAATGATGATTTTCGCAATTCCGCTTATTACGATACATTTTACCAACGGTTAGATTGGTGCAATGAGACCAACATAGTTATCGGTACAAATGATGATACTAAGATTTGTATCGCTTACTCGACTAAAGACAATGGCGCTTCTATTCAAGCAGTCAACCGTGAACTGATTCCGTGCATTAGCTCAATCAAAGCGGCGATTTTGACTCATGAGCGCGTTGGGAGGCTGTTACAACAAAACCAAACGATTGAACATGAAAGCACTACTCATAAAAGTCATCACTATCTTGATGAGCTCAATTTGACTAAACGAGAGAAAGAGATTGTTGGGCTAATCTTAGAAGGCATGTCTTCCGTTTCGATTGCTGAAAAATGTTTTGTCTCAGAGGGAACGGTCAAAAATCACCGCAAAAACATCTATCGAAAGCTGAATATCAAATCGCAAGCAGAACTATTTCGTAACTTCATTCAATAAATCCACACCCCCAATGGCAAGCAAAGTATTGACAAGGAGCATTTTTTACGAAAGTATAGTTAACATGTTAACTATACTTGGTGAAAATAAAAATGTTTCATTACAGACAACAAGAATCAAATGAAGTGGTATTGAAAACAGCGAATGCCAGTTTTGAAATTAGACTGGACGACAGCATGCTCCCACCCACATCTGGTAATGTGATTGGCGTCGCTTTGAACAACAAAGCCTTAGCGAAATCGTTAGAAAAAACTTTTAACGAAAAGCCACACGTCCAACCGCCCAAAACACCTGTATTACACATCAAAACCGACAATACGCACATTGGCTATGGCAAGAGTATCAAGCTGCCAGCCGATAAAGGCGCGATTTATGCGGGGCCATCCTTGGGTATCGTTATTGGCAAAAAAGCCACTCGTGTTGATGTCAGCAGCGCCTTAGATTTCATTGCGGGCTTTACCATTGTGAACGAAGTGAGCTTAGCGGAAACCTCCTTTTACCGACCCGCTGTAAAAGCAAAATGCCGTGATACTTTTTGCCCGATTGGTCCATGGACAGTCGACAAAAGCGCAGTAAGTACGCCAAATAAGTTAAGCATCAAGACATATATTAATGATGCGTTAGTACACGAGACCAATACTGACCAATTAATCTACTCAGTTGAAGAAATAATAAGCTACATCAGCAGTTTCATGACCCTAGAAGCGGGAGACATCATCATCGCTGGTACGCCTGAACGTACACCAGCTTTAGAAATTAAACCTAATGATAGTGTCATGATAGACATCGAAGGCGTAGGCCGCCTAGTCAACCCAGTAGAACAAGAATAGGAAGCAGTCATGAAAAGCGCCCGTATACTTTTTAACAATGAAACATTAGCTGTCACGGTGAACGAACAAGACCAAGTTGTGACTCAACAAGGCAACATTCTTGAAGAAGGTTCTTTCACTTGGTTACCACCATGCGAAGGCAAAATGTTTGTTTTAGCCATCAACTATGCTGACCACGCTGCTGAATTGTCTTTTAAAGCACCAGACGAGCCTTTGGTTTTTCTAAAGAACAAAAACTCTCTTATTGGTCACGATCAACAAACCTACCGTCCAGATAACGTGGATTACATGCACTATGAATGTGAGCTTGTTGTAGTCATCGGAAAAGAAGCGAAAAACATCTCTAAAGAAGAAGCTATGGATTATGTTGGCGGCTTTACAGTAGGAAATGATTACGCCATTCGTGACTATTTAGAAAACTATTACCGCCCTAACCTACGCGTAAAAAGCCGTGATACTTGCACTCCAATTGGCCCCTATATTGTGGATGCCAAAGACATTAAAGATCCTCACAACCTAATGCTACGTACCTATATCAACGGTGAACTAAAGCAAGAAGGCAATACTAAAGATTTGGTGTTTAACATCCCTCATTTGATTGCTTATTTAAGTGACATTATGACGTTATCGCCCGGCGATATGATCTTTACAGGTACACCAGAAGGACTAGCCGATGTTAAGCCTGGAGATGTGGTAATAACAGAAGTAGAAGGCGTTGGTGTCCTCAAGAATACCATTATTTCTGAGTCAAAATACCTAAAAAACTTAAATAATTAAGGGGACAACATGCTTTCAAACGACATTATTACTTCCTGTGCAAACAGACTTAATCAGGCAGAAAAAGAACGCGTTCAAATTCGCCAAATTTCACTCGATTACCCAAATATCACGATTGACGATGCCTACGCTATTCAGCGCGAATGGGTACAAATGAAATTGAATGAAGGTCGCACAATAATAGGTCATAAAATTGGCCTAACCTCACGTGCGATGCAAATGAGCTCACAAATAGATGAGCCAGATTACGGCACACTACTTGATGACATGCTGTATTACGATGGCTGCGACATTGAAACAGACAAATTCATTGTGCCACGCATTGAAGTAGAATTAGCTTTCATTTTAAAGAAGCCTCTGAAAGGCCCTAACTGCACCATTTTTGATGTTTATAACGCAACAGATTACGTCATTCCTGCGCTTGAGCTGATTGATGCTCGCAGTCAATCTATCGACCCAGAAAGCAAACGCCCACGTAAAGTCTTCGATACCATTGCTGATAACGCCGCAAACGCTGCGATTATTTTAGGTGGCCGCCCAATCAAAATAGATGAAATGGATTTACGCTGGGCATCCGCCATTATGCAACGCAACGGCATTATTGAAGAAACTGGTGTCGCCGCTGGTGTACTCAATCACCCTGCCAATGGGGTTGCCTGGTTAGCCAATAAATTAGCTCCATTTGATGTTGAGCTTGAACCTGGTCAAATCATTCTTGGTGGCTCTTTTACTCGCCCTATAGCAGCACGTAAAGGAGATACTTTCACTGTAGATTACGGCCCTCTTGGCTCTGTGTCTTGCCACTTTGCTTAGGAGATAGACATGTCTGCGCCTAAAAACACCTTCAAATTAGCGCTCAAAAACCGCCAACCTCAGATTGGTCTGTGGCTTGGTTTAGCGAATAACTATACCGCTGAACTGATTGCGAGTGCAGGATTTGATTGGCTATTGATCGATGGGGAACATGCGCCAAATACCCTGCAAACTATGGTGGGACAACTGCAAGCGATCGCGCCTTTTGCTAGCCATCCAATCGTTCGCCCAGCATGGGCTGACCATGTGGCACTTAAACAAATATTAGACCTTGGAGTGCAAACCATATTGGCTCCTATGGTCGACAACGCAGCGCAAGCATTGGAAATAGTCAAAGCAACACGCTATCCACCCGCTGGTATTCGTGGAGTAGGCAGCGCGTTAGCACGGGCATCTCAGTTCAATCGAACGCCTGATTATTTGACCACCGCCAATGATGAGATTTGTGTATTGGTTCAAATCGAATCCCTACAAGCCGTCAAAGAGCTGGATAACATTCTTGCTGTAGATGGTGTGGATGGCGTCTTCATTGGGCCTGCAGACCTAAGTGCCTCACTTGGGTACATTGGGCAACCTAACCATCCGGAAGTCGTCAAAGTGATTGAGCAGAGTATTAATAAAATTGTTGAGGCTGGAAAAGCGCCCGGTATTCTCATGGCAGACAAAAAACAAGCGAAGCACTATTTATCGCTAGGCGCATTATTTGTCGCTGTAGGTAGCGATACTGGTTTGCTAATGAACAGCACTAAGGCTTTGGTGAGTGAGTTTAAATCTGAACAAGACTCCCATGAAGAAACAACAGCATCCGTCTACTAAAGTGCTGATTGTAATCTGAGTAAGTCTGCCTCCCAGTTAACCTACTCAGATATTTGATCTTTTGATCACCCTTACTTTCCCCAGTGTCACGTTTATTCGTGCGCTGGGATTTTTTTGACACTACTGTGATAATCTCTAAAAAATAAAACCAGCAAAGAACATAGCATGATGAAAAAAGAATGGATCCCCAACATTACCATTGGACAAGACTATGATGTCGCCTATAAAGATGCGACTATCCATTTTGACGTACTTGGCAAAATGGCCGATTTTTTTGGTCGTGATATGCCAATGCATCTGCATGCAGAATATTGCCAAATACACCTTATTCTATCCGGCAAAACCCTGTTTAATATTGACCAAAATATTTATGAAACCCAAGATTGCGCCGCCTTTTATACGCCACCAGCAACGCCACACGCTTTTTTAACCGAGCCAACCGCACCAGGCTATGTGATTACTATCCATAACACACATTTGCAAAAAATAATGACTGAACTAAATACCTACAGTCACCACAATTCACTATTAATGCCATTTCACATTGATCAACAAAAAGACAGCAAACCTGAGCTGCAACACTGGGAACAGCTACTAAACCTTTTTGAAATGCTCAAGCTAGAATGGAGCCGCTCTTCCCTGTATCAACATGACAGCATCGAAGCCATTGTTAAACTTATCCTGATAAACATGCTAAGACTTTCCGGTTCAGAGCACCCTAAAAAACAACACAATCAAACGGAAATCCTCTGTTTTAGAGAGTTTAGCACCCTACTAGAACGCCATTTCCTAACAGAAAAACAAATTCAATTTTATTGTGAATCCTTACATATCAATGAAAGCAGGTTGAACTATTTGTGTAATAAGATAACTAAACTAAGCCCTAAGAAAATGATAAATGGCCGAGTTTTGCTCGAAGCTAAACGTTTGCTATCTCATACTAACAAAAATCTCACCGAAATAGCTTACACCTTAGGCTATATTGATCCTTCTTATTTCTCTCGGTTTTTCATCAAAAATACTGGCATGAGCCCTTCCGACTTTCGAAAGCACTATAGGAAAGCTGAATAACCCATTCATCCCATCTCAATAATAACCAAAAGAACTTATTTAATTAAAATTTATGTCAACACTTTTCTATAAGACAGCCAGACCTCGATTAGAATATTTTGCTCAATTAAAATAGAAAAATACCACTTTTGGGACATATCTTTTTTTCAGTAAATACACGAATGTAACTTTATATTTACAGCCGATCTTTAATCTATATAGAGGATTATCAATGAAAACGAATAACATCGATCTATCAAACATTAAGCTCATGCCATGGGGAACTATTTCAGACCTTGGTGCTAAAAAAATCGAAGGAGAATGCGTTATTTCAGGAGCGGTCATCTATGGCGCCCCTGATTCAGCAGTATGTTGTGCTTACTTCAGCTGCACAAAGGGTGAATTTGACATGGAATACCCTTTTCATGAGCATGCAGTTGTTGTTGAAGGTGAAGTAACATTGACTCTTCTTGAGACTGGAGAAGAAATAACTTACAAAAAAGGTGATGCTTGGTTTTTTGAAAAAGGTACCAAATTGAAATGGGTAATCCATAGTGAACACTTTGTTAAACATTATCTTTCTATCATAGAGTAAACGTCGTAAGCTCAGATCACATCTTACCTTAAGTTTTGATCTGAGCTAAACACTCATTTATATCTCACCATACATTCCACTTGATGACCTTGATCTACCAATATCACTGACAAAGAAAACACTCACAACAAGATACTTAATTGTAAGCACAAGTTCGCAATAAGTATTACAGAGCTTGCTCTAGATCAAGAATAACTATTGTTAAACTTCAAACCCATTGACGAAGGCATGCAAAAAACATTTTACTTAACATGTTAATTAAAATAATATGACTTAGGAGTTTTTTTATGGGTACTTTAAGTATTGCGGCAAAAGTAACACACGTTCCAACCATGCTGTTGTCAGAACAACCTGGCCGATTAGCAGGATGTCGACAATCAGCCATTGATGGCCATCGTGAAATTGCACGTCGTGCCAAAGCGGCAGGAGTCGATACCATTGTAGTTCTAGATACACATTGGTTGGTAAATGCTGGGCATCATATTAATGCCAACGTCCACTATAAAGGCGTATACACAAGCCATGAGTTCCCTCATTTTATTCAAAACTTACCTTACTCTTATGAAGGTAATCCTGAATTGGGAGATTCCATTGCTACTAAAGCGACTGAGAAAGGTGTGCATATGATGTCACACCAAGTTGATACACTCGATTTAGAATATGGCACCCTAGTGCCAATGCGTTACATGAATGAAGACAAACATTTTAAAGTGGTCTCTATTGCCGCTTGGTGTACGGTTCACAGCTTAGAAGAATCTCGCAGGGTTGGAGAAGCCATTCGTGAAGCCATTGAAAGTAGCAATAACAATGTCATGCTAATTGCTTCCGGCTCGCTTTCTCACCAAATTTGGGAGAATCATCTATACGAAAAAAATAACGGAACATTCACTATTTCTCGTGAATTCCATCGTCAAGTTGATCTTCGTGTTCTAGATCTTTGGCAAGCTGGAGACACAAAAACATTCCTAGCAATGTTGCCTGAATACGCAAAATTCTGCTGCGGCGAAGGCGGTATGCATGACACCGCGATGCTATTTGGTGCATTAGGTTGGGATAAATATAACGCAAAAGCGGAAATCATTACCGACTATTTCCCAAGCTCAGGTACAGGACAAGTAAACGTAATATTCCCTATTAGGTAGGTAAATGCTCATTAAAACTATTACAAAACAAGATTTAGCTACAGAGGCAGCACTGCAACTTTGTAATGCTGCCATTGATAAAGCGAAAAAACTTGGTATCAGCGTCTGTATAAGTGTTGTTAATTCTTCTGGCCGAAGCCTTGCCTGTGTGGCAATGAACAATGCACCTCTTTTATCTCAAGGTATCTCCCACAAAAAGGCCTTTACTGCGGCATCATTTGGCATACCAACCAAGGAATGGCAGACAAGACTATCAGAAAGAAATAATACCTTACTCGCCTTGCAAAGTGAGCCTGACTTTACCTTTCTAGGTGGTGGTCTGCCTATTTTGCTGGGAGGTGCTGTTATTGGGGCTATTGGCATCTCTGGTGGTAGTGAAGAACAGGATATTGATTGTGCAACAGCCGCTATAAATTCTTTCGCTAACTAATTAGCGAAAAACCTTGAAGATACCACTATGTTTTAAAATTAGGAGCTTCTATGTCCTCTGTTTTAAGCAAATTAACTATCCCGTTACTTGGCTATTTGGTCGCTTTTGGACCGCTGTCTATCGATATGTATCTACCTAGCTTACCAACTATCGCCAATAATTTAGGCACCACGGATCAGCAGATACAAACCACGATTACGGTTTTTTTGCTTGGAATGGCAATAGGCATGCTCATTTTCGGCCCTCTATCGGATATGTTTGGCAGGAAGCGTTTACTGTTAATTGGCATTGGTTTTTATTTTTTTAGCAGCATTGGTTGTGCAATGGCATCGACTGGCGAAAGTTTGGTGCTTTTCCGTTTCCTACAATCTCTAGGAGGGGCAGCCGCTGCCGTGCTTGGAAGAGCCTTGGTTCGAGATTTGTATGAACTAAAAAGAGCCGCCAACATACTATCGTATATGCACATCATTTCCATGATGGTTATGCTAATATCGCCTATATTAGGTGCTTATATTATGAGCTATTTCGAGTGGCGCTGGATTTTCTATTTTTTAGCTCTTTTTTCCATGGTGGCTTTTATTGGTAGTGCTCTGTTATTGCCAGACATAAAACACAGCCTTATCACAAAGCCAAGTATTAGCCATTACTTTAAAAATTACATTAATTGTTTGCGTGCACCTTTATTGATTCAATACGTACTAACCAATGCGTTTTCATTTGCTGGTATGTTTGCCTTTATTGCAACATCAGCCTTTGTCTATATCGAATACTTTCAGCTTTCAGAAACTTATTATGCGCTTCTATTTTCCGCCAATATTTTCGCCATTATTATCGCTACCTTACTCAACTCTTATTTGAGTAAACGCTATAACGTCGGCCTCGCATTAAATATCGCAATTAGCGTCTCTTTTACCGCAACATTAATGATTTGGGGAATGATTGGTTTGGCCAACACATCCATGACTCTATTTGTGATCACCACCATGATGTACATCAGCGTGACAGGAGCCATTGGCGCAAACAGCTTAGCGACACTATTTGAGCAATTACCAGAAAAAGCTGGGACGGTTTCGGGATTATTGGTGGCCACTCAATTTGCGGTGGGAGGTTTCATCAGTTATCTAGCCAGCTTAGTATTTGATGGCTCGCCAGACAGTCTACTCATCATGATGGCATGCTGCGGCACGCTTTGCACAATTTTCTATCTAAGTACACGTATCAGTAAATGATGTCATCAAGCATTTAAAACAATAGATATTACTTTGAATAATATTTTTAAAGACAATAAATCAGTTCATATATTTTAAATAATATCGCTCATCTTATCCATTAAGGATTACACTGTAGCTGGCACACCAAGAAAGACTTCATTAGTTAATAATTTCAACCCAAGCTAGAAGTAAAAAAAGGGCCCCATTGTGAGGCCCTTCGCTAATTTTTAAGTCAAACAACTATCAAGCTACACGTCGCTTTTCTCTGATTTTACTAAAAGTAAACACCAGAATAGATAAAGCTGTCACCGTAAGCAGTGTTAAAGCGATAGGCCGCTCAATAAAAATACTAAACTCTCCATTAGAGACGCCCAGTGTTTGGCGCATACGATTCAAAAATACGGGGCCCAACACTAAACCTAAAATGATAGGCACAGCAGGAATATGATTTCTCTTCATGATATAGCCAATCACAGAAAAACCGAGCGCAATAAAGGCATCGGTGAACTGATAATTCTGACTATAAGCTCCTAAGAATCCGAGAACAAAAATCAAGGCACCAATAAAACGACCACGAATTCGCGTAATATTAATAATGAATTTTGAAGCAAAGGTTAAATAGATGAAGATAAAAATATTCATCACAAACAAGGCAACATACAGACCAGAAATAAATTCAGGATGCTCGCTGAACAAACGAGGCCCTGGTGTGTAGTTGTGTACCATAAACACTGATAAAAGCATGGCCATTAAGGCATCAGCCGGAATACCAAATGCCAGCAAAGGCACCAATACAGACGCAGTAACAGCATTGTTTGAGGTTTCTGAGGCAACAATGCCAGCTTCTGCCCCTTTACCAAATTCATCTGGGTTCTTAGAAAACTTCTGCGCCAAGGTATAAGAGAAAAACTGTGAACCAAACTCGCCAACACCAGGTAACAACCCCATTACTACCCCTAACAAGGCAGAACGAATTGCGGTTACCTTATTGCGTAGTAGCACGGTAAATCCCTCAAATCGGCCAGATCCTTCTAACTTAGTTTTAAATGAATCACCGCCTTTTGCAGAGATCAATATATAAGCTTGAGACATGGCAAACAGACCAATAACAGCCGGCACCAATGGCACGCCTGCTAGCAGCCAAGATTGATCAAAAGTATAAACTTGCGTGTTAAAGGATCGATCAATACCAATTGAACCTAAAAACATCCCTAAACCAATCATGGCTGCCGCTTCGAGGGCATACTTATTATGAGCAAGCACCACAAAAACCATCCCAAGCAATGCCAGCATAGCGAATTCAGCACTTCCGAATAGGGTAGCTACCTGAGATAAGGTTGGAGCAAAAAACACCAAAGACAAAACACTAACCATGCCACCGAAAAACGAAGAGGTATAGGCAATCGATAACGCTTTTTTACCATGCCCTTTTTGGGCCATGGGGTAGCCATCGTAAGTAGTGAGAACAGCGACCGGTGTTCCTGGTGTATTCATTAAAATGGCTGGAATGGCACCGCCATACCAAGCACCACCATAGACACCTAATAATAAAGTCACCCCAAAAAGCGGCTCCATTGTGAAGGTTAACGGCAGCAAAATGGCCATGACACCAGCCGGTTCTAGACCCGGTATTGAACCGATAGTGACACCAATAAGAGCACCTATTATAACGGCCCAAATGACGCCATTACCAAATACCTCGTGGATACCTAATGCGATTAAATCCATACGAAATCTCTAAAAATATTTGTTCATGAACCAGAGGGCTTGACCACTAAATAGCGTTTCATACAAGACCACATCTGGAATCCAGATATTCACCCCAACCCTAAAGATTAGAATAATGAGCGCAACAGCAACGAGAGTATTCAACGCCCAAATTGGCGACAATAAACGACTTAACCAAACAATGGATAAGACAAATAGCGTCGTTGATATGGCAAAGCCTACAATCGTGATAATGTTGATATACAAAAAGAAAAGAATGGCGGTAATCAATACAACGCGATACTCACCTAAACTCTCCACTAAACTATCTATTAAGCCTTTTTCTCCCTCTATTGGTTTAATCACCAATAGCAGTTTCATAAATGAAAAAAAAGCCAATAAACCTAAACCAAACAATGGCGCAACATAGGGTTGGGTATACCAACCATGGTCACGCTTAATCGCTACAGTATGGCTTTGATAAGAAAAAATTAGATAGCAACTAATGAGGGTTAATACTAAAAAAAACAGCTTGGACTTGCGATTTTCATATTCCATTTTGATCCCCTCGCTTACGGTTTGAAACTGTATTAGAAATAGGGACGATCAAAACAGGGACCGTTGTATTGTGAATCACCTTTTGCGCTGTGGAACCTAGGAACATTCGCGATAACGCGTTAACACGGCGATCCCCCATCACCAACATACTGGCTCCAACATCTTTCACTGTATCAACAATTTTTTTCGCCGGATCGCCAAAACGAACGACCACTTCAATACTGTCTTCGTCAAAATCAACATCATTCAACTCTTCCGCAACAAAGTTATGGATTCGTTGTTTCATGTAGCTTCGTAATTCTTCCTTTAGTGATTCGAGATGCGCATCATGCGCTTTCTTTAATTTAAAGCCTCCGAATGAATCATCATTACCACGATGAAATTGTTCAGAAACATGTAGGAAAAATATCTTCCCTTTAGACAAAGTTGCCTGTTCTAAAGCAGCATGTAAAACAACCCTACTACCCTGCTCCAAATCAGACGCGTATAAAATATTTCGCATTTATTGGACTCCAAAGGTCCAGTCATCTAAAAAAAGACTGGACCTCAGCATTGGAACTTACTTCGCTCGATTAACAACCTTACGAACAGTGTTCTCTAACAAGCCTTCCATACCAAACTCAACACCTAATCCAGAAGACTTATTGCCTCCAAATGGCACATGAGGGAGTACTTCTGCATGGTTATTTACCCAGACTGTTCCCGAATCAAGTTGGCTCACAACCCAATCAAGCTCATCACAAGGCTCACCCCAAACAGAACCGCCTAAAGCAAATTCTTCATGAATAGCTTTTGACATGACATCATTAAGATCATCGTAAGGAATAACCGGAAGCACCGGACCAAATTGTTCATGACAAACAACATCAATATTATGCTGCGGGTTTTTGATAATAGTTGGAGCAATAAAGTAACCATCTAAACCAGATGGCAACTCGGCAGCAATCACTTCCGCACCAGACTCGCGAGCATCAGCAATCATCGCTTTCACTTTTTCATACTGATTCACGTTTTGTACCGGACCGAACGTCACGCCCTCTTTCATACCATTACCAACGACCTGCGCAGCGGCTATTTTTACAAGAGCATTGCACAGTGCTTCATATTTAGAACGATGGACATAAAGACGTTTTAGACATGCGCAGGTTTGACCCATATTGACAAAAGACGTCATGAAAATCTTTTCAGCGATTTTATCAATATTGGCATTTTCTAAAACGATACCTGCGTCATTACCACCCAATTCCAAAGTCACCTTTTTAAGATCACCAGCCACTAAAGAGGCAATGCGCTTACCAACTTGTGTTGAACCAGTAAAGACAACCTTTTTAACATCTGGGTGGGACACCAAAGGCTCACCAACTTCTTTTTCACCGATGACACACTGCACCAAGTTGGGCATTGTGTGCTCATTAATAATCTCGACCAAACGAAGCGTATTGATGGGCGTGAGAGAAGAAGGCTTAATCACAACACTATTACCGGCACGAAGAGCTGGCATAATATGCCAAATAGCAATCATTAAAGGCCAGTTCCAAGGTGTGATTGAGGCTACAACGCCAACTGGCATACGATGCACCTCAACACGACGCTCATCACTGTCTTCAAGCACTTCAGGATCCAACTTTAGATCCGCATTGTAGTGAGTCCAGCCCACTGCTCCGCCAACTTCAAACTGAGCAAGAAACAGAGGCTTTCCTTGCTCTGCTGTAATAATTTCAGCCAACTCAGGTGCTACAGCCTCTATGGCATTCGCCACATTATGCAAGGCCGTAGTACGCTCCTCATGTGATTTTGCACTCCACTGCTTAAAGGCCACCTTGGCTTTTTCTACAGCGGCATTTACATCATCTACCGAAGATGTCTGAATTGACTTATAAACTTGCTTAGTCGCTGGATTAATAATGTCTAAAACCATGCTTTCCACCATTCTTTTTATTTTGAGCAATTTGAAACTCGTAAATTAATAGTTACTTTATTTCAGAGACTAATTTTTTTGCGTTTTCGAAATCTAGACTGATCAACTTTTGTGCATCTTTGTCATTTGTCCAATACACACCAGCCCCCGTATTTTCTTGCAACTTCAACACATCAGGTGACTGAAGAGCGGTTTCTGCAATTGCAGCAATTTTATCGATAATAGGTTGGGGGGTCCCTTTTTTCACAAACAAACCATTCCAGAGTGTCTGAGAAATGCCAGTTTCTTCGTTCAAAGTTGGTACTTGTGGAAGAATTGATAAACGCTTGAAAGTGAAAGAACTTAACACTTTCACGTCTTTTGAATCTAAACAAGGAAGAATCTGCTGCGTTGTTGTATTAATAACATCCGCATCACCATTAGCTAACACAGAGCAATCTAAAGCATCAAAAGCAGAATCAGAGGCAAATTTAAAGCCTAATTTTTTCGCTGCTTGGAAAGTAATAGCAGTTGGCGTTGCTTCGTAACCAAAGTGGCCTAAAGAGACATCATGTGTTTTGGCGTATTCAGCTAATTCCGTTAGAGAGTTGTAAGGCGCATCTGACTTAACCGCCAAAACAAATGGGTAATCCAAGAAAATGCCGACAGGAACAAAGGCATCAGCAGCATACGGGGCATTTCCCCCAACAACCTGACTTGTTACCAAGTCGACGACAAATGAACCAATCACGCTACCATCTGGACGAGATTGCGCAACTGTTGTGGCCCCTAATACACCGCCACCACCAGGCTTGTTAACTACAGTCGCAGGCACACCTGTTTCTTTTGACATTTCTTCAGCAATAACACGAGTTAACACATCTTCCAAATCACCAGGCGGCCATGGAACAATGAATTTAACTGGGCGATTAGGATAATCGGCGGCAACAGAAACCGTACTTGCAAAAGTAGAAACCAACAAAGTAGAAGCGGCTATTACTTTTAAAGCATAAGATATTTGTTTTTTCATTTTCATCGTTCCTTTTTTAATAATACAAATCAAAACTACTCTCTCAAATTAACGCCTTCTATGTCCCTATAGGGATATTTTTATCCCTCATACGCTTCTACAAAATTGACTAAACAGCCATATTGTAAAAATCCATGCATTCTGTTTCCTCAAGCAGATAACAAATTAGTGAACATGTTAACTAATTTCAAGTGTTTTATATCTCTCCGCTCATTTTTTTTTACAACGAGACAAGGATAAAAAAATTTTTCTAGAAAAGTCCCAAACTTTACCTAAAAAACACATTCAATTAAGACCTCCAAATATCAATACTGTGTGAACTAAAGACAAAAAAAATAAGAGGACACAGTACATGAAACGTCTAAACCCACTATTAGAAGAGCTAAAAAAGGTATTACCTGAGATTGCTAAAAATGCAGACAAAGCAGAAGAGCTTAGAAAAGTACCTACTGAAAACATAGAGCTACTTCAAAAAGTAGGATTACATAAAGCCTTTCTTCCTAAAGCTTATGGTGGTTACGAAATATCCCTACCTGAATTCGGTGACTGTATAGCAGCATTGGCAGGCGCATGCTGTAGTACCGCATGGGCTTTTAGTTTGCTTTGTACGCACAACCATCAAATCGCAATGTTCCCAAAACAACTCCAAGACGAAGTCTGGAAAGACAACCCAGATGCAATGGCAAGCAGCAGTATTGCTCCGTTCGGTAGATATGAAGAAACCGATGGAGGCATTATTTTTAATGGTGAAATGAAGTGGAGTAGTGGTTGTGACCATGCACAATGGGCAATAGTAGGCTTTTTGCGTGACAATGCCGAAGGAGCAAAAGACTACTGCTTTGCGGTTATTCCTGCATCAGATTACAACATCGAGGACGACTGGTACTCGATGGCAATGAAAGGCTCAGGCACAAAAACATTGATCATCAAAAACGCATTTGTACCAGAACATCGCATCCAAAAAGCCAAAGACATGATGGAAGGTAAATCTGCTGGTTATGGCTTATACCCAGACAGTAAGCTTTTCTACTCTCCATACCGCCCTTACTTTGCCTCTGGATTTGCGGCTATGGCGCTGGGTACAGCGGAGAGAATGTTAGAAGTCTACAAAGAAGTGACATCTAACCGTGTTCGAGCTTATACCGGAGCGAAGGTTCATGCCGCTATCCCGGCGATTCTTCGTACTGGCGAATCAACCCATCAGATCTTGGCGGCTCGCGCCTTCTTAGAAAAAACCTGGGAAGAACATGCAGAATATGCAGAAGCTCATCGTTATCCAGATCGTTACACACTGGCTCATTGGAGAACAAACCAAGCTTATGCTGTCAAAATGTGTATCGAAGCCGTTGATCGCATGTTTAATGCTATTGGAGCCAACAACTGGTTATTAGACAAAGAAGCACAACGTATTTTCCGTGACTGCCATATGTGTGGCGCTCATGCTTATACAGACTACGATGTTTGCGCACAAATTATTGGTCGAGAAGTTATGGGCTTAGAACCAGATCCGTCCCTACTTTAAATATTGAAACACTGAGATCTAACCATGACTCATCATGGTTAAATCTGAATACACATAAGAATAAGAGAGAATCCTATGAACTTTGACCCTAAAGAATTCCGTCGTTGCCTTGGCAACTTTGCAACAGGCGTTACTGTTATTACCGCTAAATCCGCTGATGGTAAGCAAGTTGGTGTGACAGCCAATAGCTTTAACTCTGTCTCTCTTGACCCGCCACTGGTGCTGTGGAGCATTATTAAAACATCAAGCAGTTATGCTGTGTTTGAAAATTCAGACCATTTTGCTGTCAATATTTTAGCGGCGGATCAAATTGATTTATCCAATAATTTCGCAAAACCAAGCGACAATAAATTTGCAAATATTGAAACACAGCTTGGGGTCGGTGGTGCTCCGCTACTCATCAATACAGCGGCCAATTTTCAATGTGAAAAATACCAAGTTGTCGACGGTGGTGATCATTGGATCATGATTGGCAAAGTCGTTGAATTTGCAAACTATGGCCGTGCACCGTTACTTTACGTGCAAGGTAGCTATGCGGGAGCGATCCCCTTCACAGGAGCCAAAACTCCGGCTCAAAACCTTGCATCAGACAAAACACTTGCTCGCCTGCATGACAGCGCCATTTATCTTATGCATAAAGTCCTGCAAAAAGTGCAAGAGAACTATTTACCAAAACAATCTTCAACAGGCCTTAGCACCAGCGAAGCCCGCTTATTACTGGTATTAAGTGACACAACCGGAATCACCATTGAAGACTTAACCAATCTCGTCACTATCCCATCGGTCGATGTCGTTGACAGTGTTGAAAGCTTGAAAAATTTTGGCTTAATCAATAGTGACCTAGCCTTAACCGAAAAAGGCCATGATATGGCAGAGCGCTTGTGGGCTATTTCACACCAACAACAAGAAGACATTTTTGCGAATTTTGATACCAAAGAGCTGGCAAGTTTCAAACAGCAATTGCATCAACTACTAAAGCAATTGACACCCAATGCCTAGATACCAGCAATAGGCGATTCAATCTTCCATACAAAAATCCCCTCGTGGGATTTTTTTACATCTACATGCTACATTATTTAACAAGTTAAGCTATCATCCTCACTCAGAGCCCTTACCTTCGTGGCTCATCTACACATTCATTTAGTTGCCTTTGCTATTTTTACATGGTGAAATAATTTAAATTAAACAAAAGCATAGCAACCTCTTTAGGATTTTATCAAACTGCATGAAAAGATTAGAAGACTCCCTGACACTGCAATTATTAAGAGCCCGTGAATCATCCATGACTTTTTTTAGACCTGTCCTACAAAAAGCAGGCTTTACAGAACAGCAATGGCGAGTCTTACGCGTGTTAAACGATCATGAAGAGTTAGAGGCAAAACAACTAGCACACCTATGCTGTATTCTTAGCCCAAGTTTGACGCGCATTATCACGCGCTTTGAGGAGGATGGCTTTCTAATACGCAAAAAATCCCCAATAGATCAGCGTATCTCACTACTTTCATTAACGCCAAAAGGTAATGAAACGGTTAAAAAATTTCGTCCAGAAGTCGATGCAGCTTATCAACGAATCAAAGAAAAACTCGGCGAAGGCAAATTAAAAGAACTTAGTCGACTATTAAGTGACGTCATTGCACTAGAAAGTTAAGCACTCCATCAAAAGACAACTCCTATACCAAGAGCTGTCTTTTTCGTTTCCTGGTTTCTTGAGGCGATTCATTAAAATACTGTTTATAGGCACGACTGAAATGCGAGGAATGACTAAACCCCCACTTATAAGCGATATCCGTAATACTCAAATTGTCTAAATTTAGAATATCTTCACGACTTCTATTCAATCTAGATTGCCAAATATATCGGCTCATGGTCATACCATGCGCTTCAAATGCTCTGGATACTTGGCGGCATGACACAAATAAATGGCTACTTATCATTTCTGCATTTAAATCTGCTGACGTTAAATGCTGTTCAATAAACGCCTTACATTTGAAAAATAATAAATTCCGGTTTTTCTGATTGAATTTTACACCATGCAGTCCAGACAGAACTTGAATATGGTGTATCACCTCTTCTGCTTTTAGCTGAAAGTTGTGATGACTATCGATACTACTCTCTAATAATTTAAAAATAGCACTTGTTGATGAAGTACCACATTGCAAATTACGGTCTATTTTAATGAGGCTATCAACAACCCCTAACTCTCTTTCGGCAATGGATCGAGGAACATCTAAAACATACATTCCCATATTATTAGGAAAGCCATGTCCATAGGGTTTTGCCGTGTCATAAATGACCATGTCTCCTGGCATATGACTTGCACAATCCATACCTTGATATGAATAACCATTTCCCTTCGTCATTAGGCAAATGAAAAAACCATCACGGCCATCTTCATCAATATCAATACGACTACGCTGCACAGAGTGCCTATTCGCCTCAATATGATTCACGCTAATAATATCACCATGAGAATGTCGCAATTCCGCCTCTAACGGTGAATCCGAGGCAATAGGGCAATCAATATGAATCACATACTGATTAATCGCCTCTTCCCAATAATGACGTCGAGACATAAGATCTATATCTCGAGTGGATACTCGAACTTGCCCTGAAAATGACATAAACCCCTCAATATAATTTTTGTTTTTTTAAGGATGAATATCTAGATAATTTAACTTTGATCATACCTCTCGCCAACCATTTAGTAAACATGTTAAGTATCTTGAGGGTATGATGCCAGCTCAAAATGTCCAGCAGAGTAAAATTGCCCGTCCGATCAAGTCAATTTTCCCTCCCTGTAAACCTCTATGCTCATACACATAAAAATTCAAACACAATAATAAGATCGAGAGGTTTACTCATGAAGTCCATTGATTTCATCGTGGTGGGCGGTGGCTCATCAGGTTGCACTGTGACACATAGACTTGTAAAAGCGGGTTTTCAAGTCGTCTTACTGGAAGATGGCCCAAAAGACGATTCTATATTCGTTCAAATGCCAGCCACTTTCATTCGTGTTATTGGCTCAAAACGGTCCGTAATTTACGAGAGCGAACCACAACCCGATGCAGGCGGCCGAAAAACCTACGTGCCACAAGGTCGGACCCTTGGTGGAGGCAGTTCAATCAATGCTATGCTTTATATCCGCGGCCAGAAAGAAGACTATGATGAGTGGGAACGCAATGGCTGCGATGGTTGGGGTTGGGATAATGTTCTAGCCAGCTTCAAGCGCTCAGAAAACCATATGCGTCTAAGCGAACCCTTCCACGGTACAAATGGTCCTTTGCGTGTCAGCGACACTCGTTTCCGCCATCCTCTAAGCCAAGCTTTTTTAAAAGCGGCACAACAAACCGGCATTCCTTATAACGATGACTTTAATGGCGAAAAACAAGATGGGGTTGGTTTCTATCACACAACCACCTTTGATGGACGCCGCGGTAGCACCGCATCAACTTACCTAAAAGAGGTTGAAAACGCGCCAAACTTAGAAATTCGAACTGGGTGTTACGTTAACAAGATTATCTTTGATGGTAATAACAATGCGACTGGCATTGAGTTGCGTAATGAGTCAGGCAAAATAGAAATACTTTCTGTAAAGAAAGAAATCATCTTAACCGCCGGGGCATTATCAACCCCTAAAATTTTAATGTTGTCAGGTATCGGTCCAAAGAGTCAACTGTCCCAACACGGCATAACAACACTTTACGATTCTCCAGAAGTGGGAGAAAACTACCAAGATCATCTAGAAGTCAGTATCTATGGGCGTACTAAGCAACCAATCAGCTTATTGGGTAGTGATAAAGGCCTCAAAGCACTGTCTTATGGTTTCCAATGGACTTGTTTTAAAACAGGTTTATTAACATCTAACGTGGTTGAATCCGGTGGCTTTGTTGATACCAGCAATTGTGGTCGTCCAGACATTCAATTCCATGTACTGCCTACTTTAGTTGGTGACGTAGACCGCGAGCCTATTGAAGGTCACGGCATTTCCATCAACCCGTGTTTCTTACGACCTAAATCACGAGGATTCGCTCGCCTACGCAGCGCCGACCCGAAAGACTCAATGATTTTCGAAAGCGGTGCGTTATCACACCGTGATGACGTAGATACGCTTATCCGTGGAGTCAAACTGGCCCGCAAGATTATACGTGCACCAGCAATGGCAGAGCTAATTAGCGAAGAACTTCGTCCCTCCGACAAAGAAGATATTTCAGACGCTGAAATCGAAGCACATATTCGCAGCCACGCTAAGACCGTTTACCACCCAGTTGGCACTTGCCGCATGGGCTCTGATGAACAAGCCGTCGTCGATACTAAGCTGCGCGTTAATGGCGTCAAAGGTGTGCGCATCTGCGATGCCTCTATTATGCCGACCATTGTGTCAGGTAATACTAACGCTCCGACCATCATGATCGCAGAGCGTTGCGCTGAATTTATTCTCAACAACAAATAACAATAACGAACGAGAGATCTAATAATGAAAATAAACTCTTATGAAAATCGCCTACTTGTCATTCTCTTTATAGGGTTTGGCTTTGTCTTTTTTGACCGCTTAGCACTGTCTTTTTTGTTTCCTTTTATTGCAAAGGATTTGGACTTAAATAACAGCCATTTAGGCATGCTCTCTTCTGCCCTGTCGTTAATGTGGGCTTTATCGGGCATGACTCTTGGAGCCTATGCTGATCGCAAGGAATCAAAAAAATACATTTTAGTACTGTCTGTTATTGCTTTTACCCTTTGTTCTGCGTTGTCAGGTATGGTGACCAGCTTCATTAGCCTACTGATATTCCGTGGCCTGATGGGTGTTGCCGAAGGACCTGTACTTCCCATTTCACAATCATTATTGGCAGCAGCATCATCACCAAAGCGCCGTGGCTTAAATATGGGCTTGGTTAATGCCTCGGCACCAGGATTAATCGGTGCGGTTATTGCGCCTCCAATACTTATCTGGATTGCAACAGATTACGGCTGGCGCAGTGCATTTTACGCAACCATTATTCCTGGGTTGGTCATTGCTGCATTAATGATGTTTTTTGTGCGAAATAAACATGTACATCAAGATTTGCAAAGAAGTCATGCAATTGGCAACAAAGCAGACATCAAAACCTTATTGAAAAACAAAAATATCCTACTGTGTATTTTAATTTCTTGTTTCTATATTTCTTGGTTCATCACATTGGTGTCTTTTACACCGACTTATCTAATGCAAGTAAAAGGTTTCAGTCCAGAGGTCATGGGAGGCATCATGGGTAGCCTTGGCTTTGCATGGATGGTATGGGGATTCATTGTTTCCGCTTTATCTGACCGATTTGGCCGCAAACCTATGTTAATTTTATTCACCATGATTGCTACCCTGTGTCCAATGGTTTTACTCTTTGTTGATGATGCTAGCACTATGCTTCCGCTAATCTTCCTAACCTATACTGGACTTGGCTGTTTTACTTTGTTTATGGCCACTATTCCAGCAGAAACGGTTCCGGCTACACAAGTGGCAACGGCGCTAGGTTTGATTATGGGAATTGGAGAACTATTCGGTGGTTTCATTACGCCGGTAGTAGCTGGCTTTGCAGCCGATGCTTATGGTCTTCAAATTGTCATGTGGATTGCCGCTGCAGGATCATTCATTGCCTTACTGCTATCATTTTTCCTAACAGAAACGGCACCCGTTAAAGTCAATAGGGCTCAATTAAGTATGGCATAATTTTTAGTTTATAAAATGATTAGGTTTTTAAACAGGCTGTTTTCGCAGCCTGTTTTTATTTGTACGTCATAGTAAGTACTAGAGCTTATAAGTTGTTTGCCAACAAACGGTAACTTTCTAGACGATCGGCTTGGCTATGAGTCACCGTCACTAAAGAGATTTCATCAACCTTGAACGCCCTCGCAAGGTCATTCATTTCTACCCAACATTGTTCTGGTGTGCCAATGGTATAGCTGGCTTCAATTCGGTCAAAAAAGGCTTGATGAGAGACAGGCATATCGCGATACCTGTCACGAACTTGAGCTGGCGTTAAAAAGTCTTCCCGCTGACCTATTTGAGTGGCAAATTTACGATACACCGCCGTTCCTGCTCGAAGCTTCGCTTCTGTTTCTGTTTCTGCACAAATACAGGCAATCGCCAACATTCGTTGTAATGGACGTTCATGCCCAGCCTGTTGCCACGCTTTTTGATGTGCTTCAAAAATTCGCGGATGGCAATTTTCAGCATCAATAAATCGAGCCAACGCCAAATGATAGCCCAGCTGTCCCGCCAATTCCGCACTACCACCACTGGACCCAAGCATCCATAAATCCGGCACTTCACCGACTTCTGGCATCACATGTATTGCACCAAAAGGATGGTCTTCCTCAAAAGAACCATGAATAAAACTTTCCAGCAATTCCGCTTGCTCTGCATAAAACTGACCATTCGAAGTTTTATTGGGAAAGGCCAAAGCGGCGGATGTCATCGCCGAACCACCAGGTGCACGCCCAACCCCAAGGTCGATACGACCGGGGAAAAGTGAGGCCAACATGGCAAAGCACTCAGCCACTTTCAACGGACTATAGTTAGACAACATCACTCCGCCACTGCCGACTTTGATGCGCTTAGTAATACTGGCCAAATGAGCCACTAAGATCTCGGGACAAGGATTAGCAAAATGCACGCTATCGTGATGTTCTGCAACCCAATAACGATGGTAATTCCATTCATCACAATACTTTGCTAACTCCACCGTTAATGAAGGGGCTGCTTTTTTATTATGGGAACCATGTACTGGCGTTTGATCAACAACCGATAATTTTATGTTCATTTGGCATTCTCTTTATCAAATAAAATTAGTTAACATGTTAACCTATTTACTTTGATCGATGAAGATTTGATAATAGATATGTGATTAGTACAAAAATAACTTACTTTATTTACCAACAAATAGGTGATACTCATGCTAAAGGATATGTCCCTTCTCAAGTCTCGTTGCTTAATCAATGGTGAGTGGGTTGAAGCAAAAGCTAAAACCACCCACCCTGTTACTAACCCAGCGACGGGGGAAACTATTGTCGAGATTCCTCACCTTTCTCCTGAAGAAATCCCTGCGGTAATCGAAGCCTCTAAAATCGCCCAAAAGAAATGGGCCGCTTTGCCCGCCAAAGAACGTTCGGCTATTTTGCGCCGATGGTTTACCTTAATCATTGAAAACACCGATGACTTAGCGTTACTAATGACCTCTGAACAAGGCAAACCGCTGGCGGAAGCCAAAGGTGAAATTGCTTATGCTGCCTCTTTTATTGAATGGTTCGCAGAAGAAGCCAAACGCATTTACGGCGACACCATTCCCGCACCACGAGCAGACCAGCGACTAACGGTTATTCGTCAACCTATTGGCGTGACCGCCGCCATTACACCGTGGAACTTTCCTGCAGCCATGATTACACGCAAAGCAGCTCCAGCGTTGGCTGCTGGTTGTTCGATGATTGTTCGTCCTGCCGATTTAACCCCACTTACCGCGTTAGCCCTAGCAGAATTGGCACAACGTGCTGGTATCCCAGCGGGTGTATTCCAAGTCGTCACAGGCTCAGCAAGCAAAATTGGTAAGGTACTCACTGACAGCCATGTGGTTAGCAAACTGTCTTTTACTGGTTCTACCGAAGTTGGCCGTTTGCTGATGGCGCAATGTGCCGACACCATCAAAAAAGTGTCCCTTGAATTAGGTGGCAACGCACCCTTCATCGTTTTTGACGATGCCGACTTGGATAAAGCGGTTGAAGGCGCCATGGCCTCTAAATACCGTAATGCCGGTCAAACCTGTGTCTGCGCAAACCGAATTTTGGTTCAACGAGGTATTTACGATGCCTTTGCAGCCAAACTAACGGAAAAGGTCAAAGCCCTAAAAGTGGGTAATGGCACAGAAGCAGGCATAGACATTGGTCCAATGATCGAAGAAAAAGCCATTCTGAAAGTGGAAGAACACATCAAAGACGCGGTCAGCAAAGGCGCGACTTTGGTTCATGGTGGCAAGCGTTTAGGTGGTTTATTTATTGAGCCTGCTGTATTAACGGGTGTAACAGCGGATATGAATGTTGCTCAAGAAGAGACCTTTGGCCCCCTTGCTCCGCTTTTCCCATTTGATACAGAAGAAGAAGCCATTGCGATGGCCAACGACACTATCTTTGGCTTAGCCGCTTACTTCTTTACCCGTGACCATGCTCGCATGATTCGTGTATCTGAAGCGCTAGAGTACGGCATGGTTGGTCATAACACAGGCTTAATCTCCAATGAAGTCGCGCCTTTCGGTGGGGTTAAACAATCAGGTCTTGGTCGTGAAGGCTCTAAGTACGGCATCGAAGATTATCTAGAATTGAAGTACATCTGTAGCTCCATTGCTTAGCATTTAGACCTATACTCTAGGTAAAGCTAAGCAAAATGACGGATAGTGGCCAGACACCTAGCCACTATCCGCATTACCAACAAGACGAAAGGTTTGTACTACCAAAGGTGTAACGACGCACCAACACATAAAATTGAGTATCCGTTTTTAGCAAAATACTTTAACCCGCTTTTTATCGGTACGTGCCTTGCATTAACCAATTAAGAAGTTCAAATAAAAATTATTCAGGGTAAAAAATATGCTCCAAAATAGTGCTTTTGAAATTCAACCTAAATCCCCTCTTTCATTTAAAGAGACTATTGATATTGAAGAACATGCAGGAAACATGTCGGGATGGAAGGTTCGATATGACCAAATATCCGCAGGTCAATTTGCTGGAAGCATTACTGAACTCAACTTAACTGGCATGCAGTTAATTCGGGACAAGTCTAATCAGGCCATTATCAAAAGTGGTGAATCAATACCTGACACCATTATGTTAACTTTGCCTTTAGCCCCCGCCGCTGAAAACCTCTATTGCGAAGGCCATATTTTCACGCCTTCAAATTTACTGGTCTCTAACTGGCGCAATCTACCAGAACTTAAAACCCCAGCAAACCTAGACGTTATCTGCATTAATGCTTCACAAGACCTTTTGCAAAATGCCCTTGATCGACAAAATATTATTCTTGATCTATCGGATAGCGCCCATTGTTATCAGCTCGATAAAATAGGCAATCAGGATGAACTACTGACCTTATTAAAAACGATCATGACTCCAAATAACCTTCAACCTCTGTTAGAACATGAAGCGATTCGAAAAGGCATTCGAGACACTTTATTGCAAAACTTGCTTGAGCTGATTAATGAAGAAGAAGTCCAATATTTAACGTCTTTAGCGCGAAAACGTATCGTCGATAAAGCAAGAGACTATGTATTAGCCAACATTAACGACAACCCTTCTATCGTTGACTTGTGTAATGCAGTGTGAGCAAGTCGTAGAAAGCTTCAATATTGCTTTCAGGAAACATTGGGCATCAACCCTGTTACTTACCTTAGAACCATTCGTCTAAATTCCGCACATCGGGAATTATTAATGCAAGATGGCACTAAACAAGTGCAGAACATAGCGGCAAAATGGGGATTTTTACACCTAAGCCGCTTTGCAAACGACTATAAGCAACTCTTTGGCGAGCTGCCTTCCGACACAATTAAAAGAAAACAATAGAATGTTTACCAATTTCGGATAACACCTTTTTTGCCCCCTTATGTAATGTGAAAAGACACAATAATTACATATAGGGAACAAAAAATGAAAACACTAAAAAGCAAAATACTACTAACTGCTGTGGGAAGCGCCACCTTATTGGCTTTCCCAGGCTTGGCATTAGCAACCGAAAACGGTGCTCCAACAACCGCAATGGGCGTATATGACTTTGGAACGGGCTTTATGCCACCAGCAACAGATATTGGCGCCTTTGGTTTACGTACCGCCTACTACAGCTCTAATTCGAGCAGAAATGCAGCTGGCAATGATAATGGTACCGACTTTTCACTCAACGTACTAAGTGTTGCTTTAGCTTATGTAAAAATGACCAATCATGAAATATTTGGCGCTAAATATGGATTCAGTACGGTCGTGCCATTCTTTAGCATGGACTCATCACTAAAAATCCCCGTTGTCTCCATCAATCGCAGCGCATCCGTTACAAGACAAGCCGATTTGCAAATCACGCCATTGATATTGCAGTGGTCCTTATCTCCAAACTTGGCCATGAATGCCCAATTTCAAATTCAAGCACCTACCGGAGACTACGACAAAAACCGCTTTGTGTCCCCAGGCCTAAACCATTGGGCTTTCTCTCCGATTTATAATGTTAGCTATATTTCCAATACAGGTTTTGAAGTGTCTTCCAGCTTTGAGTTAGACATTAATACCAAAAACTCAGACACAGACTATAAAAACGGTATCGAATATCGTCATGAATTCGCCATTGGGCAACACGTCAATGAGTGGACCTTAGGCTTGGGTGGTTATTACTACAATCAGCTAACCGATGACAAAACTTACTCTGACTATTCAGGCCAACCGATCACCGATGGCAATCGTGCAGAAACTTTAGCCGCAGGACCGGCATTGACCTACTTTAAACTGGGATTACCCATGGTTTCTTTCCATGCCTACAAGGAATTTAGAACGTCAAACCGAGCGCAAGGTTACAACCTAGCTTTACGTGTCTCTCAATCATTCTAAAAGGTAATTTCCTATGTCGAACAATAATGCACTCTCTAAACAAGCATCAGGTAACAAGGAAGGTATCGTATTAGTACTTGGAAGTAGCCTAACTATCATGGGATCCGTCATGGTGGCTCCGATGATCCCTAAAATTGGCGCGGAGTTTGGACCAACCACACCCGATGCCGCCACACTCGTACCGCTAGCCATAGCGGGTCCCGCTTTGGCCATCGCACTTTTTGCTCCCTTAGCAGGCTTGCTGGCCGATAAAGCAGGACGTAAGAAATTACTTATTATTGCGACTTTTTTATATGCCCTATTTGGCTTTGTTCCTGCTCTATTAGGTGATTTGCATAGTATCGTTATCTCGCGTCTTCTTTTCGGTTGCGCTGAAGCTGCCATAATGACCTGCTGTACGACATTAATTGCAGACTATTGGCATGGCGATCAAAGGATGAAATTTATTAACTTTCAGGTCGTCGCCATTGGGTTGATTGGCTCTATCTTCTTTGTCATTGGCGGAATGCTCGGTGAGTCTTCTTGGCGGATTCCATTCTACTTGTATTTACTGCCTTTATTGCTGATTCCTTTCATGATCAAAGTACTATGGGAACCAAGTAAAGAGTCAAAATCATCTGAAGCGGAAGTCGTTGAGCAAGCACCAGCATCAGCAGAAAAAACCGCTATGTTACCGCTTATCATCAGTTATCTAATGATCCTGTTTGGTATGGTGCTGAACTTTGTGGTTCCTATCCAAACGCCTACTTTACTGGTTCAAATGGGAGTGACATCCACCACGGAAATTGGCATGTCCGCAGGACTAAGCTTACTAGCGACCTTAATAGGTTCCATTCTTTGGCCTGTTTTACGTCGTTTATTCGGTCTTAACTTATGTAACGCCATTCTGTTTGCTTTGGTTGGTGCCGGATTATGGCTATTGTCTAATGCAGCGACTTACCAACAAGTGCTTTTTGCCGTTACGATTCAAGGTATTGGTGCTGGTCTCATGGTGCCAAATATCATGGCGGCAACAATGAATATTCTTCCAACAAAAGTACGTGGACGAGGCTTGGGGATTTTTACATCCAGCTTGTATCTTGGTCAGTTTGTCAGCCCCATTATCGTGAGCATTATTTTAACTACAGGCTCAGACCTTCGCGGCACTATTTATAACCTTGCTATTGCAGGCCTTGTTATTGCTGTTCTTTGGCTGATTTCCAGTTTTTTTCTTAGCAATAAAAGCACCGGCCCTGAATCGAAGCACTCTTTATCCTAGAAACACTCTTTATTCTAGATAAAACCTTAACCGGGCAACGCAATGTTGCCCCTTTTAAAGTGGATATTTTTTATGAAAGACATACATAACTTAGTCGACTCGCATGATGGAATAGGCCTTGCCGAATTCGTTAAAAAAGGTGAGATCAAAAGCGAGGAATTACTAGAGTGCTGCATAGAACGCGCTGAAAAAGTGAATCCGGAAATCAATGCGATTGCGGAAACGCTTTATGACTCTGCACGCAAGGCAACACCACATGAAGGTTTATTTTCTGGCGTTCCAACCTTTGTAAAAGACTTATTTGCTCCTGTAAAAGAAGCCCGCATGACCAATGGTTCAAACGCACTGGGCGAAGCCCGCCCAGGAATGGACGATAACCTTGTCAGCCGTTTACGCAAAACAGGTTGTACCTTTATTGGTACCAGTACATCACCTGAATTTGGCGCTTCCTACACCACAGAATCCACTCGCTTTGGACCAACCCGTAATCCATGGAACACCAAACATAGTAGTGGTGGTTCTAGCGGTGGCTCTGCTGCATTGGTCGCTGCTCGCGTTGTGCCCTTTGCTCATGCCAATGATGGAGGCGGCTCCATTCGAGTTCCGGCGTCATGTTGCGGTCTATTTGGTATGAAACCAACTCGTGGCCGTATGCCAAGTGGCCCATTAACGGGTGAAGGTTGGGGAGGCTTCGGCACAGCTCATGCCATTTCTCTTTCTGTACGTGACAGCGCCGCTCTGATGGATCTCACTGCGGGAATGGATCTTGGGGCACCCTATGCCTCACCTAGTCAATCCATGTCATTTCTTGATGCAACCAAAACACCAGTACGCCCACTGCGTATCGCACTGGTAGAAAGTATGGATCCTTGGCCTAGTTCACCAGAATCTTTAGCCGCAGTAAGACATGCCGCAAAATTGTGTGAAAGCTTAGGACACAAGGTAACTCAAGCCGAATTACCTGTCGATTTATATCAGTTCTTTGACCAGTGCTTCGACATCATTGGTACCAACACCAGAAACTATGTTGAACTCTTAGGACAAATGCGTGGTAAAGACGTTTCTCTAGATGAATTGCAGGTTCATACCCGCATTATGCTCCGAGAAAAAGGCAACATTGGTGCGGTTCAATATGTAAGAGCCATTGAATCCATGCATGCTCTAGGTCGCCGCTTTGCTAATCTGATGACGGAATATGATGTGATTCTGACGCCAACTCTGGCCAAACCACCTGTCTTGATTGGTACTTTGGATGTGATCGATGAAAACAAATCTGCCGATGACCTTATTCAGCATTACCACAGTTACTCACCCTACACCTGTCTATTCAATGCCACAGGGCAACCTGCCATGTCAGTGCCGCTGTACTGGACAGAACAAGGTTTACCCATCGGCGCACATTTTTCTGGCCGCTTTGGTGACGAAGAAACCCTTTTCTCACTTGCTGCCCAACTCGAACTAGCACAACCTTGGTTCAATAACAGACCAAAAGTAAACGCCAGCCTTTAATCACTCGACTATTACTTATTCCACCCTTTTGGGCCCTGAATGATGCTTCAGGGCCCTTTTTATCTTATGTAACAAGATACTAGCTAATAAATTCAGCAGGACTCACTAACACTTTAATTTGACTTTTATCTTTAATTAACGATTCAAAGCCCTCTTCAACAACATTATCCAATAACACTTTCTTAGTAACTATCTGAGCGATATCAAGTGTTCCTTGTGATATATACTGGATTAATTCAGGATAGACATTTCTATAACCCACACTACTAATTAACCTTATTTCATTATTAACGAGATAGAAAGCATTGATAGTGACATCTCCCATCAAACCAACCAAAATAACTTCGCCCCCTTTTTTCACCGAGTGAATCGAATTTGTTAAGGTTGCTTGATGCCCAACTGCCTCAAAGGCCACATCATAGCCAGAAGGCATGTACATCTCGATATCGGACATAACATCGCTTTTCTTTGCATCAAATGTTGCAGTCGCTCCCAATTTTTTAGCAAAAGAGCGACGTTCTTCGCTCATATCAACCGCACATATATTCTCTATTCCCTTTAATTTAGCCAAAATAATAATTAATAAACCAATGGGCCCTAACCCATAAACAATACAGCTTTGTCCTACCTGTAATGACGATTGATTAATTGCGTGTAGTGCAACCGCCGCAGGCTCTAATACCCCTGCTTGCTCAAAAGACACATTGTTAGGTAGCAAATGCAGCATATAGCTTGGCACGTTGACTTTATTGGCGAAGCCACCATTGCCCATCAGCCCAATGAATCCCATAGACTCACAAAGATTATATTGGCCTTTTGTACAATACTGACACTTCCCACACCGATATTCTGGCTCTACAGCAACACGATCACCAACGTTGATACCAACAACATCAGCTCCTACTTGCGAAACAGTGCCACAGAACTCGTGTCCAAGGGTAATAGGGGCATAAGCCCCACTAATTGGATGGCAACTGTTTACAGGTATTGCATGAGGTCCATCAATGTATTCATGTAAATCACTTCCACAAATACCACAATACGCTACGCTAACTTCAACCTCATCAGGCTTTATTGGTAAAAGCTCAACAGATTCTACCTTAATATTTTTGGCATTATGCCATCGAAGTGCTTGCATTATATTCCTCCTAAATTATTGCCAGACAAAGCTGCCGTTTTATTAACAATAATTGGTGCGGTTTCTTTTAAGAAAATTGCGAAGAAAGCTGCGGCAAGTGCGGCAATGAAACTAATCCACATAATGACTGATAAGCCATAATGATCTGCGGCTAAACCCGCTAACATCGGAGCGGCAAAACCACCGACCAATTCACCAAACCCCATAATCAAACCTAAAGCGGTCGCCAATTGAGCCTTAGGAACCGTCTCCGCGGGAATGGTTGCCATAAAAAGAGTAAAGCATCCTAATCCTGTATAAGTGAGTATGACTAAAGAACTTAGCAACAATGTACCCTGTGCATACATGAGAACAATTGGGCAACATGCTGCAACCAAAGAGAATAAAATAATCGTGACTTTACGACCTATCCGATCAGAAATAGCAGGAACCACAGCCCCCCAAAATACCCACGCTATACCAAGGCAGCTCATCACTGTAGCCATGCTGCTTGGTTCTAATAAGCGTTGTTTTACTAAAAAGGTGGGCGTAAATGAGACGAGTACGACAAACCAACTGAGATAGGCACAAGAAATCAGCGCACATACCAATATATTTCTATATTTTAATAGCTCTATGAAAGAAACTTTTTCCTTCTGTATGTGTTTGCGTTCACTTGTTACCGCATCATCTGGTTTTACAAAACGCCAGACGAGAAAGGCAATAATCAAACCTGGAATCAAAGATAAAACAAACGCATGCCGCCAACCGTAATATTCGGCTAAACCAACCAATACTACTGGTGCAACAACAGCACCAAGCAAACCTGCAGCAGATCCTTGCAGGAGTCCCATATTGAAGCCTCTTCGTTTAGGACTTGATGCTTCCGCCATGAGGTATTGTGATAATGGTAAAATTGGCCCTTCTGCCAGTCCCATAATTAAGCGGAACACCAGCAAGGTAATAAATGTTGTAACCAAACCAGATATCGCAGAACATAAAGAAAAAAGTATGATAGCGACTAATAATATAGGTTTTCTAATTCCTTTTCGGTCTGAATAAGCGCCAACGACAGCTCCAGAAAGAGCCCAAGCTAATGCTAGAACTGACGATAAAAGACCTAAATCGGTATTAGTGAGATTCATTTCCTCTTGCATAAAAGGAAATAAAAACGAGATAGCTAAACGATCAAAAAAAACAAAGCCGAATGCTAAAAAAAGAATACACAATAAAGTGTTTTCATATTTAACAGAATGCTGACTATTCATAATAATGCTCCTTGCGGTATCAATTTTAATTGCTACCGCATATTATTTTAATTTTATGGAGTAAGAGTGTTATAGAGTCTTAACGGAATAAATTATCCACGTAAGAAGCGCCTAAACCTATTTCTTCATAGTGTTTTCGACACATAGCAATGTAGTCATGCACATCAAAATAGCCATCAGGTTTACCGTTGTCATCCAGCCAAATTAATGGCCCTTTAACGATAAAAAATACTTTCATAGGTTCGTCATGCTCATAGGCCACCAAAGTATGTCCTTCTCCTGGGGTTTCATAGACAAAATCACCCGCAGTGGCAGTCCAGTCATGTTCTAGATATCCCCATTTTCCTGATATGGTATATGCGAATACCTCATGGGGATGATAATGACGATTAACCAATCCTGCACTGGTAGACATAAGGACGTCGCACCACCGATTCTCACTAGGGGAGATCCATAACGGACGCGATGATACCGTCTCAGTAAAAGGGACGTACATTTTTAAATCGTCAGTGGCAACATCAGGCAAATAGACCTCTGGCTTTGCATCTGGCATAAAGCAGTTTTCAATTGGTTTTAGCCCTTTCCAAAACTCGTTTTTCGCTAACTCAGGCATTACATTCTCCTAATCTTATTATTGTTGTTTCAACGTAGAAATTCTAAGAAAAATTTGCCATGTGAGTTTGATACTATCTGCCATATTTTTTGATCAAAACGGACAAACACCAGATAATCCTAATGTGTCAATCCGCTATTTATGCAGCATAAAAAATAGGGTATCTTTAGTCGGAAAGACTGGGATCAGAAGACCAAAGGAATAAAAGATAATCATTATCATTAAAATATAGAGAGTCCTAATTACTGGGAGTAATAAAAATAATGACCACATCAGTAAGAATTGATTCAATTAGTACAAGCTTGACACCTCTTGAACAGCGCTGCCAATTCTGGGAAAGCTATAACGGTAAGCAGTTGATCGGCTTACGCTGTTCCACTTTCTCAGATGAAGGATTTATTGCCTCAGGAAAGAACATCCACATAGATAATTTTGGCATAGCTTTTATAAGAGCCAATGAACATGTTGTCGAAAGAAACATTCATATTGTTAAAGATTTACCAAAGGAATCTATATTTTTCTCACTCGGGTTAAGTAGCCATTCCTTTTTCTATCAAGGTAAAGAATGTTTCAAGCCCGATATAAATGATCTCATCATTTATAGAACAGATAAGCCTTATCTTTTTGGTTTTTCATCCAACATGAAACAATTAACCTTTGACATACCCTATGAAAGACATCACTTATTGTTCAAGAAGACAATAAATTTAGACACTCCTAGAATAATAAAAAGCGATACTAAAAAAAATCGTTTTCTAATCAAAACACTTTATCATCTCGGAATGCAATATTTAGAAGATCCAAACCAAAATAAGGCAGAAACATTTAAACACGAAATCATTGATCTATTAGGAAGTATACTCTCTGAAAGTTTTAACGATAGTGACACTCTTGGTTTAAGCTATTTAATAGCTGCTAAGCATTATATTTTTGAAAACTTACATAATCCAGACTTAAGTTGTGAAGAGATAGCAATGACTTGTGAACTTTCTTCACGTCATCTCACACGAATATTTGCTCAGGAAAATACATCTCCAAAACAATATATTATTTTGAAACGACTAGAACGAGCAGCACAATTACTCTCATCATCAGAAAAAAACTATTCGAACATTTCGGAAATTGCTTATCAATGTGGTTTTTCTAATCAAGCTCATTTTTCAAGAGCGTTTAAAATTTTCACAGGGATGAGCCCAAAAGAATACCGCGAATTAAATTTAATATAGTAAATATTTAATAAAAATAATCTTAAAAAACACCAAAAATCAACCATTCATTAAAATCAATTATAATAGCATGAAGAATTAGACTATTTCTTTAACATAGGTGTAGTTTTCAACCGCTGGATTAAAGATGTTTTGCTTTTTCTCTACTCGCTGAAAACCATTATTATCGTAAAACTGATATGTACAAAGACTGTCAGAATAGAGAAAATATTTTTTTGCATTGCACTCTTTCAAAAATGTCTCAAAACCCGTCATTAAAGTAGAGCCAATTTTATGACGTCGGTATTTTGCATTAGTACTGAAAAATACCAACTCACTGTCACAATCTGATATAGCACTGTTGCTTGTGAACGAAATTGGGCTTTTATTTTTGGCTAAATCAGACAGTACTTTAACGCCCTCCTCAAAACTACGTAAATTTGCTTTCGCCTGTTTAACCAAAGGCTTGGAATCGAAAACTAACGCTTTCGTAGGTAACGTTCGAGTAACACCTATAAGCACACCGCATATTTCACCCTGACATTCAGCGATTTGCATATAGCTCGCATGACGAAAATCATTCGCTAAAAAAATAACCGCCAAATTACGTAACGCATCCGTATCAGTTGAAGTGGTGAAAATACTAAGGTTCATGTTCGCCAAGAAGATTTCCACGGTAGCGCCAAAATCATCTGCTGTTGCAGGTCTGTATTCAATATTCACAATAATCTCATCTCTGAGGGATAAATTTGTAGAATAAGGTTGCCCTATTGTTCATAGAGCAACCTTATTTAACGACCAAATTACCACTGCATTTCGCCAGTGTTCACCTTTGCACTCAACTCCAAATCACTTTCACCTGGTAGTTCTGGGTAACGTTTTTTCATTGCTTTGATTACGGCATCAGACTTGTTTGCTTTAAACTTTTCTACTGCTGTTAATTCTTTTTCAAAGGCGGTTAGGTAATCAATAGTAAAAGAAATCGCTTCCGCTTTTGCAGGCATCGTGCCTAAATAATGACCTGGAATAACCACTTCTGGCTGTAAAGCAGCCATTCTTTTAAGGGATTCAGTCCATTCTTTTCTAGAAGCTTGTGTTTGCGTATCCGCTGTCCAAACATGCATACCAGAAGTGACTGAAACACCACCCAATACCGCCTTGATAGATGGAATCCACAAATACGCCTGATGAGTATTAATCTCCTTAATCTCAATGGCCTTACCATCCAACATCAAGGTCGTATCATTTAGCACTTCTGGCACAACAATATTAGTTGGCGCAGCATCACCAATAATAGGTCCCCAGTATTCGAGCTTGGCCTCTTTTGTACTTTGAATGTGTTCAACAACCGCTTGACTGGCAACCACTCTGACTTTTGGAAACGCTTTAACTAAAGACTGAAGGCCAAAGTAATAATCAGGATCTCCAGCAGATATATAAATTATGCTTAGGTTTTTATGGCTTGCTTTGATCATATCAACCAAAGCCTGCCCATCTTCTGTATTAAATTGCGCATCAAACAAAATGGCATCTTTCTCACCACTTACCAACACAGAGGTAACAGGGAAAATTGCATTTTCACCTGGATTATATTGTGAGAATGTCAAATCGGATGCAGATGCAGAGCCAACAACCAAAGCCGCACTGGTAAGAATTATCGAAGAGAATTTAGTCATAATACGATTGCCTTTTTTCATAATGTTTAAGATGCTGTTTGTGAATAGCGACACTATATTTGATTGAATTTCGAATAAATACCCTATAAATTAACTTTCACTGTTTCATTTTTCGATCTAATAAACGGATACCTAAATGGATAGACTCACCGCATTACATGTATTTGTGACCATTGCAGAGCAAGGCAGTTTAAGTGCTGCTGCCGAACGACTAGATATGTCTAGGGCAAAGGTATCAAGATATCTTGCCGAACTCGAAAGCTGGATGGATATAAGACTACTCCACCGAACTACAAGAAGCCTCAGCCTAACATCCATAGGAGAAGAAACATTAGAGATTGCTCAAAACCTCTTGGCAATGACTGAAAATCTAGAAGGAATTCGTAATAAAAACACACCGACACTCAAAGGACAGCTGAGGATAACAGCCAGTTATTCACTAATAGACAGCTTTTTGATAAATGTAATCCATGACTTTGTCTCTACGTGGCCCAGCACTTCTATTGACATTATGTCGACCGATGAATCAGTGAATCTGATTGAATCTCGAATAGATTTAGCCATTAGAATTACCAATGAATTAGCCCCTAATGTCGTCGCCAGAAAATTAGGAGAATGCAGATCCGTTATCTGTGCATCTCCGGCCTATTTAGCTAAACATGGAATGCCTCAGGACGTACAGTCGTTAAGTCAGCACAACTGCTTATCTTTCACTTACTTTGGACGTTCTGCTTGGGTATTTGATGGTCCAAATGGGCCAGAATCTGTTCCTATTACGGGAAAAATAAGTGCAAATGTTTCTGAGGTTTTGCTCGCGGCAACATTACGAGGCAACGGCATTAGCCTTCAACCACTCCCAACAGCTCAACCTTTAATAGAAAGCGGTAAACTCGTACATTTACTGCCTAAATGGAAACCAAAGACATTAGGCGTTTATGCTGTTTACGCAAACCGCAAGCAAGTAACACCCTTACAAAGAGCATTCATTGATTATCTCAGTAAATACATAAAAAATTTACCGCACTGGTAAATAGTACACTCGATTTTTTCTAAATAATGAGAGTCTTACTTTATATCCATTATCCTTCTAAACCCTTTGGTTGATATACCTCCATTGCTATTTAAAGAACAATAACAGTCACCAAACTGGTAACTATAAAAAGCTTTTTCTAAAAGCGTCTATCATTCCAAGGGAAAACATATGAAAGTAGAGCTAAAAAATAAAATTGCTATTGTCACAGGTTCTGGACAAGGAATTGGTGAGGGAATCGCTAGAATCTTTGCTGAAAATGGCGCCCATGTCATTGTGGCCACAAGAACGGCCGAGTCGGGCCAAAAGACTGTTGAAACGATAAAAAGCAAAGGGGGAATGGCTTCTCTTTTTCAATGTGATTTAGGAGAAAGACAAGCCGTAAAACAGCTTATTTCCTATGTAATCAAGACTTTCGGACGTTTGGATATAGTAATACATAACGCAGCTGTATACCCGATGGAGCCCCTTAGTACACTGTCTGATAATCAGTTAGACATGACGCTAAATGTTAATTTAAAAGCTGCATTCTGGCTTACACAAGAATCGTTACCCTATTTAAAACAGGCACCTTATGGGCGAATCTTATTTACTTCTTCGGTAACAGGTCCTCGTGTTGTTATGCCAAATACATCACACTATGCGGCCTCAAAGAGTGGTTTAAATGGTTTTATTCGTTCAGCGTCCCTCGAACTGGCCCGTGAAAATATCACCGTCAACGGTGTTGAGCCTGGTTATATACTGACTCCGGCCATGGCGTCTTTGACAAGCGAAGAAGGGCAACAAGACATGGCAAAACAAATTCCTTTGGGATGTCTTGGAAAAGCGGAGGATATCGCTTATGCAATGCTGTATTTAGCCTCTGAACAAGCGCGCTATGTAACAGGACAAACCTTGGTTGTGGATGGTGGCTCAACATTACCGGAAAGCCCCGTACTACTTGAAGAGTTTTATCAGTCAAACTTATTAAAAAATACAGTAGGTTAATTCTCAAGGATAAAGTTTATGAGTAGAGAAAACTGGCGCAAACCCGTTTCCTCTACTCATACCAACCAAATCTAACCGTTACTCCATCTGGATCCCGTGTCTATCCGTTTAGATTCGGATGATGTGTTTTAATAATTTTTAGCCCATGCTAAAAATTGATTAGATTGATTGATTGCCCTATCAATTAGATCTCCCGCTAACTCTTTTGCTGTTTGCGTTTCTTGACGACTACGAATCCAACCAAGATAGGTAAAGCTTCGTAGCGCTAAAAACAAATCTAACAAAGCCAATTCACTGTCAGGAAGATCACGTTTAGAACGATAGCCCTTTATTAATGCCGCTTTGGCATCCTCAAAGTGTGCTTCTTTTTGAATGAAATACAAAGCCGTAGCAAGCTCAAACATATACCAGCCAAAACCAGCGTCATCAAAGTCAATAGGACGGACCTTGTTGCCTTCTTTCATCAAGTTTTCGGGAACGAAGTCCGCATGAATCAAACCGTAGTTTTGATCCGTTTTTTCAATGCTCTGAAGCACTTCAATCGCCTTCGCTCTCGCTTCTTCTATCTTAGCTTTTTGCTCTGGGGTCAGTAACTCTAACTCCCAAAAACGCCCCCAGAATGGCATTTCGCCCACTAAACCGTCCAGATCCCAAGCGTGGCGTTTAAAACCATCAGGTAAAATCCAAGCAGATGACTGATTATGCAGTTGTGCGGCAATTTCACCAATGGTGTAATAAATCTTATAACTTTGCTCTGGCGTCATTGCCACCCCTTCTTCGACAGATCCGATAGGCTCCCCATCGACCCAACCAAATAAGTCAACAAAGACCTCTTCACCTGTTTCAGGAATAACAACGTTAGTCATCAATTCATCATTAACATTCTTAATGACATCAGGTGTTGCAACACCAAATTCAGATAATGCACTCATCCACTGCAGTTCAGAGAGTAAAGCAGCATATTCATGATAACCTGGACGATGGATTCGTAATGCATAGTGCTCACCGTCAGCTGTCGTTAATTTATAAACCGCATTTTCACGGTATTTAATTAAATCCAGCTTGGAACCTTCTAAGTTCCAATGTACTAATGAAGCCTCAGCGGCATGAGTTAACTGGGCTAAACGATCATCAATTTCATGACTCATACACCCACCTCTTGAGATACGGCATCAAACGCCTTAGACAGAACAGCGAGTAAAATATCTGCATGCTCTGGTTTAAATGGCATAGGGGGACGAATTTTTAAAACCGAGTCACTAGGTCCAATCGTACTAATCAATACCCCATGATGACGCATGAAATTAACGATTTGCTTAGCTTGTTTTTTGGCCGGCGTTTTCAAGGTCTTATCGAGTACCAACTCCACACCAAAGAACATACCTAGACTTCTCACATCACCAATCAGATCAAATTTTTCTTGTAACTTAAGCAAACCTTCCGTCACGTATTGCCCTGTCGTCACAGCATTTTCCAAAAGATTATCTTCTTCCAACGCATCTAGCACGGCATTACCGACAGCACAAGCGACAGGTGTTCCACCAAAAGTATTAAAATACATAGCATGTTTTGTGAAAGCGTTGATATTATCCAAACTCGAAACAATACCCGCCAACGGAAAACCATTTCCCATGGGTTTCCCCATCGTGACAATATCAGGAACAACGTCATACCACTGATGCGCCCACATATGCTTGCCCGTTCTACCAAATCCTGCTTGAACTTCATCAAAAATGACAAAACCGCCTGCTGCACGCACCATTTCAGCAGCTTCTTCGAGAAAACCATCAGGAAGATTAAGCAAGCCTTCATTGGCAAAATCTGGACAAACCAACATACCTGCTACACCAAGACCATCTTCTTGAAAAGCATTAATCGCAACTTCAATGTGCTTAAGATACGCGTCTTTTAGCGCTTCTGGTGGGACATTAGGAAGACCACGATACGTATCTGGAATAGGAAAGGAGCGCACTCGCTTCGTTCTTTGAGCCTCAGGCATAAATCCTGTTCCCAACTCACCGACGGCTTCAGTATTACCGTGATAAGCGGCATCGGTTACTATTATTCCTTGTGAACCAGACATAAACCGAGCCATACGCAGAGCCAATTCATTCGCTTCACTTCCTGTGCAAGTTAACATAGCGGCATTAAGAGGCTCAGCAAAAGTAGCGGTGAGCCGCTCAACATAACTAACAATATTTTCATGCAGATAGCGAGTATGAATATTTAACTTCGTAACTTGCTGAGTAATGGCATTAACGACTTTGGGATGGCAATGACCAACATGCGGCACATTGTTATAGCAATCAAGAAATTTATTGTCATCTGTATCGTATAACCAAACCCCCTCACCACGAGCAAGGTGAATAGGTTGTTCATAAAATAACGGAGAATACTTACCAATAGTGTTATGGCGTCGTTTTAATAACAACTCTGTTTGACTTTCCATTGTAGCACCTACAAAAAACCGTAAAATAGAAACTACATACTAGACTAGCCAAACCTGCTAGAGTATCAACCAGATGGTTGACCTCGAATTTGAGTAAAACAAAATCAATTTATAATGAGATCAGTTGGTGGTAAAATTTGCAGAGTCATCAGTTTCCAAGTTTATTTCAAGCTAAAAGCCTCGAGCTAATTAATAACCTTATTAAAATAAGCAGTTCGGTATTTTTCTTGGTACAACCGGATATGAAGCATCAAGCTGCCTATATTTCCAACGCGCCCTCTGAAATTGAAAAAGCCTACACCTCCACTTATTTTACCCTTGATCCAATCCATCCTAGAAACTTTAAGGATACTAATGATCGCGTTGTCACGCTCAGCTCCCAAATTTCAACTGAACGTTTGATGAAACACCGCTACTACCTCGAGTTTATGCAGAAATATCAACACAGATATGTGTTAGACATGTTCTTTCGGAATTCACGTAATGAGATTATTGCTGTCATTAGCTTGCTAAGAAACAAATCTCAGTCCGATTTTACTAAGGAGGAAATCGGCCTATTACACTCAATTCACACCTTCATGGAATACAGTTTAAACACGGTTTACCTACCTAAGCGAGATCAAGAACGTACCAGTTTGCAAACTCGATACAATCTAACAGACAGAGAATTGGATGTACTAGAAATGCTCATTTCGGGCGCGAACAACAAAGAAATTGCCAAGCGAATTGACATGGGCTTAGCGACCTTAAAAACTCACCTAAACCACATTTTTAAAAAAACCGCCGTTCAGACTAGAACCGAACTGACCGCAAAAATCATGTCTGAGCTATAAAAGAACAAACAATTGACAAAAACACTGCATTTAAAAATGGAAGCAATACTAAGGTAGGAAAATGTTGCGGGAGCACTTGTTTGAACTAAAAAGTGAACCTACGACTTAGGATGATTTTTCTCTGAAATAGTTGCGGGAGCACTTGTTTGAACTAAAAAGTGAACCTACGACTTAGGATGATTTTTCTCTGAAATAGTTGTGGGAGCACTTGTTTGAACTAAAAAGTGAACCTACGACTTAGGATGACCTTTCTCTGAAATGGTTGCGGGAGCACTTGTTTGAACTAAAAAGTGAACCTACGACTTAGGATGATTTTTCTCTGAAATAGTTGTGGGAGCACTTGTTTGAGCTAAAAAGTGAACCTACGACTTAGGATGATTTTTCTCTGAAATGGTTGCGGGAGCAGGATTCGAACCTACGACCTTCGGGTTATGAGCCCGACGAGCTACCAGACTGCTCCATCCCGCGACAACGAATCTATATATAGATTTTTTGATGTGTAGATATAATCTTTATGACCAATTCTTTACTACTTTACGAATTGGTTGCGGGAGCCCTTTTCTTAATTAAAAAGTGAACCAACGACCTTTTCAAAATGGTTGCGGGAGCCGGATTCGAACCAACGACCTTCGGGTTATGAGCCCGACGAGCTACCAGACTGCTCCATCCCGCGACATGTAACCTATTTATATTAATTAGGTTAATTCTGAAATATATTTTACAAAATGGTTATAAATTCTTACTACTTTACGAATTGGTTGCGGGAGCCGGATTCGAACCAACGACCTTCGGGTTATGAGCCCGACGAGCTACCAGACTGCTCCATCCCGCGACTAATTAATTCTTTCAAGAATCACTAACAATTTCGTTTGATTAGATTTCATCTTCAATAAAATTCGCTGTGGCTCTATTTCTAATTAAAAATAAGAACCTGCTACTTCATTTAAAATGGTTGCGGGAGCCGGATTCGAACCAACGACCTTCGGGTTATGAGCCCGACGAGCTACCAGACTGCTCCATCCCGCGACTAATCACCGTTAACAACAAACACTCTGTAATGTATGTTGGTTAAGAATTTTCTCAACCCTTGCTAACGAGGTGCGTATTATAGGTAGATTAATCCCAGAGTCAAGTCCACTTTAGAATATATCTACGAATAGTTGAAAATTGACCTTTACCCCTCATTATCTAACATCAGTAAACTCAGATCTACGTTAGAGACACCTGTCACACCTTGTATAAAAGACTATGGCAGGGTAAAGATAGCTACGATACTTTTTCGACCATATGGTTAGGAGACAAACATGCCCAGCAACATTGAAGCCATTCTTAAAAAATCCACTATCCCCAACAAAGCAGATGCTCTCCCTGGGAGAACGACCCCTTTAACAATATCTGGGATCCACGCCGTTAATAAAGAGCCTTTTATCCGAGCGAAAAAACCAAATGAAGCAGAAATCATTCTAGGTATGGGCTGTTTCTGGGGAGCAGAACGTAAACTATGGAACACCCCTGGCGTTATCGTTACCTCTGTCGGCTACGCTGGTGGTTTTACACCCAACCCAACCTATGAAGAAGTATGCTCAGGACAAACAGGTCATAGTGAAGTCGTACAAGTGGTATTTGATACCTCTATTATCTCGTTAGAGGGCGTGCTTAAGGTTTTCTGGGAAAACCATGACCCAACCCAAGGCATGCGCCAAGGCAATGACATTGGCAGCCAGTATCGCTCTGTCATATACACAACTAACGACAAAGATCTTGCTATTGCTGAAGCCAGTAAAGCCGCTTTCCAAAAAGAGTTAATTAATGCTGGCCACGGCATGATCACAACAGAAATTGAACCACTTGATACCTATTACTTCGCTGAAGAGTATCACCAACAATACCTCCATAAAAACCCAAATGGGTACTGTGGATTGGCTGGAACAGGTGTCAGCTGCCCTATCGGCTTAGCCGTGTAGTTTTTAAATAATTGGAATAATCGCTTTTAAAGCTGAACAAGCGACAGAAACGAAAAGGCCGAATCACAATGATTCGGCCTTTTTAGTGGACTCTATGTCAGAGCAAGATTAACCATCAATGTTGATATTGTACTCTTGATCGTTGTAGATGACTTTGATCGAATCGGTCGATGACACCGAACCATCTAGATTTGAGTCAAAACTAGAGTCAGAGCCAAATGTAGCGACATCCTCGCCCCCGATTCTTACATGCCCATCTGTTACCTTAACATTATCTGTTAAGAACTTAGTAATCGCATCGGCATCAGCATCTTTACCAGGACTTCCGTCAATCCCTGTTAAAAGATCTGTTAGATCCAGTGCGTCATCAGCAGCATTAAAATCCGTAATAACATCTATGTTTGACACATCGGCTGTATCATTCAAGATAAAGATATCGTTACCAGCGCCGCCCGTCAAAATATCTGAAGACTCATCATCACCGCCGAACAATACATCATTACCAATGTTACCGAGCAATGTATCTTCCCCAACCGTCCCTACGATGTAATCATCACCTGCGGTTCCAACAATATACTCTTCATCTGTTGATCCTATTAAGTCATCATTCGCACCATTAGTATTAATAGATACCGTAAGTTCAAAGTCATCAGGCAGAGAGTTAGTACTACTGACTACTGTTAGGTTGTCTATTGAAGTAACACCACTATCAACAGAAACGGTATAGGTTCCATCATCGTTTACATCAAGATCCACGCCATTCTGTTGCAATTTGGCCCCTGTTGGGACGCCGTCAATGACAACACTCGATAGAGCCTCATGGCTCGCCAAATTAGACACATCTATAGACACGGTGTAATAAACGGCAGAAGAGGATGTAACAAACGGATCTGAAGAAGAAACTGAAAAATCACTTCCCTGTACCATCCCATCACTGGCCTTAATATTTTCAAAGCCTGATATTTTACCGTTATTAATCAGCGATCGAACCTGTGCAATAGTATATGCTGACAAATACAATGAGTCTGTACCAAGTCCACCTTTTAATGTCCCATTAACTATACCTTCTACAATAAGAACATCATCGCCATCACTCATATCAATGGTTGAATTAACATTGCCACCTACAAATACCCTATCATTGCCACTTCCAGTATTTATATTGGCTCCGCTGTTAAGAGTCTTAGCTACATAAACTGTGTCGTCATCGGAACCTGTCGAAATGGTTGTATTTGCGTCACCACGGATGACAACAATGTCATCACCAGAACCCGCAGAAATTGTACCTCCACTATTTTGATTCCCTTCAATTAGTATTTTGTCATTACCACTACCCGTATCTACACTGCCAGTTAAGTTGCCATTCACGTACAAAGAATCATTACCTGATCCAAGAGAAATAGAAGACCCACTGTTAGTAGAAGAACCTAGAGCAACACTATCATTACCATCACCCGTTGAGATCACTGCACTCGAATTGCCAGTGATTTGAATAAAATCATCACCTTCATCAGTTTCAATTTTTGAACTGCCGTTAGTATTACCATCAAGCAAAACATCACTTGCACCACTAACATCTTTGAAATTAACTTCTGTACTACCTGAGTACTTATAGTCATCACCAGTTGTATAAGTATACTTATCGCCCTTCCACCAGTACGTTGTGGTTGTCTGAATATCAAAAGAATGACCTTCCTCAAATCCCTTCCAAATATCACTGGTCACTTGAGGTTCAACTCGATTAAGAGTCACGGTGACAATAGCCTGGTTTTGATCATCAGCTACTATATTAATAGTTGCCGTAGCAGTATCTTTACCGCCATTACCATCTGAAACTGTATAGTTAAAAGAAGCGGTTCCAGTAAAGCCAGAGGCAGGCGTAAAGACCACATTCCCTTCGGAATTCAGATACGCATAACCATTCTGAGCATTACTAACACTCGTCACAGTTAAGGTATCGCCATCAGTATCTGTATCATTGGCAAGCAAACTACTTACACTAATCTCTAATCCTTGCGCCATCTCACCTGTAAAAGCATCATTCTGAGCGACTGGAGCAGCATTTGTTCCAACATTAATAGACAAAGTCGCTAATGACGCACTGCCATCAGAATCTTGTATCATGTAAGAGAATATTTCTTGCGCCCCAGCTGGGATTTTGTCTACGGAAACTGTTACTTGATACGTATAACTACCATCTGAATTAAGCACCAAATTCCCATATTGCCCCTGAACACTTATACCAACATTTGCATCATATTCTGTAACCGAATCCCCAACAGCCACACTTACAACACTTACGGAGCCATCTTGGCTAAGTGTATCCGCACCAACACCATCATCGCCTTCAAGTACATTTCCTGTCGTTTGAGGAAGACTGTAACCTTCACCCTCAACGACACGGACAACTAATTCGTAACTAGTCGATGCATTTTCATCTGTATAAATGGAGGTAATTATCTCGCCATCTGAATTACCAACTTCCCTGAAACCAACAACCTGTAAAGTATAAACCTCACCTTCCCACTCAAAGGTAACAAAGGTATTTTTAACCGTTACAATATCTCGTGAGGCTAAGGCATCGCTCGTATTAACGGTTTCATTGTGATCAAAATCCACTTTCAATGTAACAGGCTGAGTTGCTCCAGTATCATCGGTCACAGAAAAAGTTACTTCCATAGAGGCGGCGGTAATAGCACCACCATCGTAAATTGGATAGTTATAATGAGTGAATGTACCTAAAACAATGTCTTCGTTTAACTCAAAACGGCCATCGAGGTTCGCATCATTATCAACAAAACCATAACCCGATTGAGAACCTGAACCTATCGGACTCCCCCAACGAATTTGATCCAAACCATCATCATTGTCATCGCTATCAAACTTACCGATATCAGAACCATTTTGATAACTCACCCAGTTTGCCTCTATTCCCGAGACCTCAAAGGTTTCTCGACGAACTATAATGCTGTCTTCGTCATTCACCGCAACAGGTACAGAATCTTCAATTGAAACAGAAACATATTCAGTCGTTGTCACAAGACCGTCATTAACTGCAATACCGAAGTCAACACTGACTACATCATCTGATGTGGCATCACTATGATCCACAGGACCACTTAAAGTAACCACATAACCATTCTGACCATCTGTATCTGTAAGGGCTACACGAATAATTTCTATCTCGCCCGCTTTGGCGACCAAATTGCCACTACTATCAGTAGTCCAAACCAAAGTTACGCCACCTGATGTCATTACTTCGTTTGGAGCAACAAGTGATAAAGTCAAACTCTGACCTTCTGCATCACTGATATTGAAGATGCCAGTAGCAGATGTACTAGTTAATGAACCAGAATCATTCTCGGCCAAGCTATCTTCAGAAACAACAACAGACTCTGAACCAGGATCAATCACGATTTCAGGCGCTGTATTAACCCATGTAGCACTGCTAGAAACTGCAGTTGCACCAGAGTCTACTGCTGTTGCAGTTGCCGTAACGGTAAGTTCACCGTTAAAATCGTCTCCCACAGACAGTATCAATCCTTTTACAGTCACAACTCCTGTTTCAGAATCAACTGTAATCGAATTCGTGAACCCTCCACTGTTTAAAGAAATCTTCCAAGTTGTGACCCCATTTTCAGTACCCAAATTTTCAGCACCGGATAAAGACGTTCCCTCTGGCGTTGTCACCGTCAACTCAGTAATGTTTTCAGAGTGGTCTGCATCCGTTGGGGTGACAATGACATCTACCGTGTAATTTGTAACAGCAGACTCGTAAGAGACGCTATGAAGCAAATAATCACTCGTAGTCACACGATCACCTGTTACCGGTGTAGAAAACTCAATCGCAGTAATAGATTTACCCTCTGGCGCATTCACTGTTACTGGACTACCAATCAGGTCATAGCCGCCCTCATCTGTATTACCGTCAACGCTATAAATTGCAGACGTACCATCACTGTACTTCACTGTATAAACAGCCGTCTCATTGTAACTATTTAGCCAAGCAAGCTCAAAAGTTACTGAAGAAGCGGGGTTATCAAGTTCAACAACAAGTTTTTCTTGTTGACCAATTTCCGAGTCTGCACCATTACTAGCCTGTCCCGTCACACCAAAACCAGTAGGCGTACCAGAATCCTTAATGGAAATAGCAACTACATCATTCTCGCTGTTATAAGCAGTGACTGTAAAACCAGCAGGATTACCAACAGGGTCTTCTATTCCATCAAGCACATTCGATAGATCTACGCTGTATAGAGTAGTTGTCGTGGTTGGCTCCAAAGTCAATTCCACTATTGGAGCATCCGTTACCGGCGTTACATTAACAGTTGCTGTGGCTGTAGACGTATTACCAGCCTCATCTTGGATCTGATAAGTAATCTCTACTACACCGCTAAAATCAGCAACAGGTGTAAATACAAGCTTGCCTTCATCATTGACAGTGACGCTGCCTTTATCAGAGTCAAATGAAATACTACCAGGAACCAAAACGGAACCACTTTCATCATTTGCGAGAACATCAATGACTAACGGATTTACAGAATCCTCATTAATAAACACTGTCTCACCAGCCACCTCAGCAACCGTATCAAGCGTAAACTCTAACGTACTACTCTCAGACGCATTTCCCGCAGAATCAACTTGACGAACAGTAACGGTATTCACACCTTCTGTTGTGCTTGGTGCTGTAGTTATCCATTCTCCATCAACAAAATATTCAAGCGTAGCGCCGCTTTCAATGCCAGTAATTGTGTAACTGCCATCGTTGGTCAAATGATCATTCGCTGAAGCGCCACTATCAGTATTAAGCGAAATAACAGGCGAATCTGGTGCGGTAGTATCGACGGTATGGGTAGACGTTGTTTTACTCTCAACGGTATTACCAGCCGCATCAGAAGACTTCACGACAACCTCGAACTCGGTATCGGCCGCTAAATCACTGCCTGCAACAGCAAGAGCCCAAACCCCACCAGTAGCAACTGTTGTAGAGTATTCTCTACCATTGATCGTCATCTTGACCACATCACCAACGGAAATATCACCACCAACAGCCTTACCAGAAACAGTGATAGTTTGACCACTTTCTTCAGCGTTAATCACATCATCAGATGTGATCGCATTCACTGTCACAATACCCGCATCCGCAACCGTATCCTTAATAATAGATTGAGGATTAGAAACAGCCTCATTGCCATAACCGTCTGTTGCATTAACAACAACACTTAGTTCGCCATCGGCAAGCATTGAGACATCGATATTGGTTTCAAAGTATGCCCAACCACTACCATCTTCAGAGACAGTAACATCACCAGTCAAAGTGATAACTTGACCTTCGCTGTCTGTAATAGAGATCGAAGTAACACTACCGCCAGTCTCTAACCAACCTCCAACTGTTAAATTTCCAGCCTCATCAAAATTGATCACACCATCACCGCTTTCTTCAGCTAAAAATACATCTACATCTGCAAATGTGTCGACCTTAAAGATCTCAGTGCTGTTAGCTGTGAAAGAATTGCCCGCCTCATCAGTACCAATAACGGTGGCAACAACAAATGGGTTTTCCAAAGATGTATTAGCAAGGTCAGAGCCTAAAACCTCAACTGAATAGATATATTTGCCTGATGCATTTTGATCATTCGAAACAGTAGCTGACCCAATCACTTCACCATCTAGTGTAATGGTAACCGTATCACCAGGTTTTGCGTCACCGCCAACCCAGCCAGTAATGGTTACCATCACACCATCAGCGGATTCAGCACTGTTAATAACGCTATCAGACGTAATTCTATCAATATCAATATTAGCATTAGCGTTGATATCAACCGTGTGAGTTGAAGAACCTGTTGTATCGACTGTGTTGCCCGCAGCATCTTTCGAGCTCACAACCGCGTCGAACTCAGTGTCATCAGCAAGATCAGAACCCGCGACGTCTACAGACCATTCGCCG